>Ga0182014_10000648_pt1 | contig 46879 bp, 46 predicted proteins | sample 612S2DmetaG_FD_120489 | JGI IMG/M metagenome (GOLD analysis project Ga0182014, IMG submission 120489) | Permafrost microbial communities from Stordalen Mire, Sweden - 612S2D metaG | ecosystem: Environmental > Terrestrial > Soil > Wetlands > Permafrost | place: Sweden: Stordalen | collected... | reverse complement strand
GAGGGCGGCGCCGAGAAACGGCGGCGGAGCCGCCGTGAGGGCGCCGCCCTCGACGCCGCTGCCGATGCAGCACTCGGCGAGGGCTACGGCCAGGCCGCCTTCGGCGCAGTCGTGGGCGCTCCTGATGAGGCCCGCGCCGATACCGGCGCGCAGCACGCGCTGGAGCTCCTTTTCGAGCTCGAGGTCGACGTCGGGCACGCGGCCCTCGACGCGGCCGTAGTGGATCTTCTGGTACTCGGAGCCATCGAGCCAGGCGTTGGCGACCGGGCCCAGCAGAACGACGAGGTCGCCGGCGCTCTTGAAACGCGCGTCGCAGTTCTTGGCGACGTCGTCGAAGACGCCCAGCATGCCGACCATCGGCGTGGGGTAGATGGCCTTGCCGAAGCTCTCGTTGTAGAAGCTCACGTTGCCCGACACGACCGGGGTGTCGAAGGCCTCGCAGGCCTCGGCCATGCCCTCGACCGCCTGCTCGAAGGTCCAGTAGATGTCGCCCTTCTCGGGGTTGCCGAAGTTGAGGCAGTCGGTCACGGCCACCGGCAGCGCCCCGGCGCAGCTCAGGTTGCGGGCCGCCTCGGCGACGGCGGCCTTGGCGCCGCGATACGGGTCGAGGTAGCAGTGGCGCCCGTTGCAGTCGTTGACGAAGGCGATGCCGCGCGGCGTGCCCTTGATGCGCAGCACGGCGGCGTCGGAGCCGGGGATCTGCACGGTGTTGGCCTGGACGATGTAGTCGTACTGCTCGTAGGCCCAGCGCTTGCTGGCGATGTTGGGCGCGCCCAGCAGTTCGAGCAGCGCGGCGCCTGGGTCGGACGGCGCCGGGTAGGCGGCCGCCGTGACGACCAGCGGCTCGTCGACCAGGTAGGCCGGCTTGACCGACGGCGTGCGGATGACCGGGGAGTCGTCGGCCAGGCGGCGCGCCGGTATGTCGGCGACGCGCTCGCCGTGCCAGTAGATGCGCAGCATGGTGGAGTCGGTGACCTCGCCGATGACCGTGCAGTCGAGGTCCCAGCGCTGGCAGACCTCGCGCACGTCGGCCAGGCGCGCCGGTTCGACGATCGACAGCATGCGCTCCTGGCTTTCGGAGATCATGATCTCCCAGGGCTCCATGTCGGCCTCGCGCAGCGGCACGCGGTCGGCGTGGATGTCGAGCCCCACGTGGCCCTTGCTGGCCATCTCGGACGACGACGACGTGAGGCCGGCGGCGCCGAGGTCCTGCATGCTCACGACGAGCTTGCGGTGGAGCAGCTCGAGACAGGCTTCGATCAGCTTCTTTTCGGTGAACGGGTCGCCGACCTGCACGCTGGGGCGCTTTTCTTCGAGGGTCTCGTCGAACTCCTGGCTGGCCAGCACCGAGGCGCCGCCGATGCCGTCGCGCCCCGTCCGCGAGCCGATCAGCACGACGTGGTTGCCGGGTCCGCTGGCGCTGGCGCGCACGATCTGGTCGCCGCGCAGCAGGCCGGCGCTCATGGCGTTGACCAGACAGTTGCCGGCGTAGCTCTGTTCGAAGTAGATCTCGCCGCCCACCGTGGGGATGCCGAGACAGTTGCCGTAGAAGCCGATGCCGCCGACAACGCCGTCGAACAGAAAGCGCTGGCGCGCGTTGTCGGGGCCGTCGATCTCGCCGAAGCGCAGCGAGTCGAGCGACACGCAGGGCCGGGCGCCCATCGTGAAGATGTCGCGCACGATGCCCCCGACGCCGGTGGCGGCGCCCTGGAACGGTTCGACCGCCGACGGGTGGTTGTGGCTTTCGACCTTCATGGCCACCGCCCAGCCGTCGCCGACGTCGATGATGCCGGCGTTCTCGCCGGGGCCCTGAAGAATGCGCGGGCCGCTCGTGGGAAAGCGCGGCAGGACGGGACGCGAGTGCTTGTAGCTGCAGTGTTCGCTCCACATGAGCGAGTAGATGGCGAGCTCGACATAGGTCGGATCGCCCTCCTGAATGCGGCGGATGTGGGCGTATTCGTCGGCGGTGAGGCCGAGGGCAACGGCGGCTTCGAGACTCGCGCGGCGCTGCTCGGTCGTGCTCATCGCGCCACCGCCGAGTCGCGCACGCGGTCGATGATCGAGCGAAAGAAGACACGCCCGTCGACGCCGCCGGCCAGGCCGGCCTCGACCGAGTTCTCGGGGTGGGGCATCATGCCGAACACGTTGAACTCCTCGTTGCAGACGCCGGCGATGTCGTCGAGCGCGCCGTTGGGGCTGGAGCCGCCGATCGTGGCGCCGGTGCGCGCCCCCGCTTCGGTGCCGTCGGGCGCGCAGTAGCGCAACACGACCTGGCCGTTGGCGCGCATGCGGGAAAGCGTGCGCGGGTCGACCCGGTAGTTGCCCTCGTTGTGCTTGACCACGATGCGCAGCACGTCGCCGGGTTCGGCCGCCTGGGTGAACGGCGTGCCGGCGTTCTCGACGCGCAGGTCGACGTAGCGGCAGACGAACTTGAGGCCGATGTTGCGGATGAGCGCGCCCGGCAGCAGGTGGGCTTCGGTGAGGATCTGAAAGCCGTTGCAGATGCCCATGACCAGGCCGCCGCCGGCGGCGAAGTCGGCGATCGACGCCATGATGGGGCTGAAGCGCGCGATGGCGCCGCAACGCAGGTAGTCGCCGTAGGAGAACCCGCCCGGGATGATGACGGCGTCGACGCCGCGCAGGTCGGTGTCTTTGTGCCAGAGCCAGACCGGTTCGGCGCCGGCGAACGTGGCCACTGCGTGCCAGGTGTCGTGGTCGGTGTTGATGCCCGGAAAGACGCAGATGCCCAGGCGGGCGGGTCGGTGGCCGTTGCCGCTCACGGCAGGGGTGCGGCGTGGAGGACGGGGCCGGAGAGCGAGGCGGTCGGGCTCACGCGTCGTCGATGGTGAAGGTGTAATCCTCGATGATCGGGTTGGCGAGCAGCTTGCGGCACATCTCGTCGACCTCGCCGCGCGTGTCGCCGGCCGGCGTGTCGTTGGGCACGGCGACCTGCAGCTCGATAAACTTGCCGACGCGGACGTCGGTCACGCCGTCGAACCCCAGCGCCGGCAGCGACCGCTCGATCGCCACGCCCTGCGGGTCGAGGATGCCTTTCTTGGGGGTGATGTAGACACGGACGTCCATGAGTCTGCTCACGGCGCTACGCTACCCGATTGACGCCGCGAAGTCCACGCCATTGCCCTACGCGACGCCCACATGGGCGAGGATGAATTCGACGACGCGGCGCTCGTAGTCGATGCGGTGCTCGAGGCCGCTGATCTCGTGGCCTTCGTCGGGATAGACGATCGCCTCGCAGGGCGCCCCGGCGGCGCGCACCCTGTCGACCACCGTGGTGACCTGGCGGGTGGGGCAGCGCGGGTCGCAGGCGGCCGCGAGGATCAGCAGCGGCGCCGCCACCCGGTCGAGGTGGTTGATCGGCGAGTAGTACTCGAGGCGGGCGCGGTCGACGACGACGTCGCCGCAATTCTCGACGTCCCACCAGCGCAGGTCGTTGCGCACGGCCGGGTCTTCCTGGGCGTCGATGTGGTCGAAAAACGGCACGCAGGCCACGCCGCAGGCCCACAGCTCGGGGAACTGCGTGAGCATCTGCATGGTCAGATAGCCGCCGTGGCTGCGGCCGGTGACGGCGATGCGGCCGGGGTCGCAGCCCTGTTCGACGAGAAAGTCGACGGCGCCGGCGCAGTCCTGGGCCTCGCCCTGGCCCAGCAGGTAGCGGTTGGCCAGCTGCCAGCGCCGCGTGTAGCCGTCGCTGCCCCGGTAGTTGGGGTGGACGACCAGGCAGCCGGCATCGAGCAGGGCCTGGCGGACCGGGTCCCACTCGTTGCTGTGATGCCAGGTCGGCCCGCCGTGGATGATCACGACGCCGGCGCCGCTGCGCCGCGGCGGCTCGCAGAGAAGGCCGGGCACGTCGGTCAGCCGGTCGCGGCTGGTCCAGACGGCCGGCGTTCCCGACACGAACTCGTGCTGGGCGAGGTCGTCGGGCAGCGAGTCGGTGAGGCGGGTGACGGCGCCCGACTCGATCTCGACCAGAAAGAGGTCGGTGGGGCAGCCCGGGCCGCTCAGCCCGCAGATGACACCGGCGCCGTCGGGGGTGAAGCCGGGCCGGTAGTGATTGCCGGTCCCCACGTCGAGGCAGTCGGCCACGCCGGTCGTCAGGTCGAGGCGCCAGAGCGAGCTCTCGGGACCGTCGTCGACCACAAAGACGAGGGCGCGGCCGTCGGGCGACCAGCTCGGACAGTGGGCGTTGCCCCGGCCGTCCCAGGCCCAGGTGACGAGCCCGAGCTCGAAGTCGTAGAGGCCGATCGCCTCGTAGTCGCCGCCGCCGCCGCAGAACGCGATCGAGCGGCCGTCGGGCGACCAGGCGGGGTCGCGGGCGAGTGTCATCGCCTCGCCGCCGATCGTGAGCAGATCGCCGCTGGCCGGGTGCGCGATGAAAACGACCGAGTCCTGGCCGTGGGTGTCGCTCTGGAAGGCCAGCCGGGCACCGTCGGGCGACCACCGCGGCGACCAGTCGTTGAACGGATGGTCGGTCAGGAACGTGAGCGCCCCGGCGCCGGGCTCGGCCGGCATCACTGCCGCCGCGTAGCTGGGGCCATGGTTGACCGCCAGAGCCAGGCTGCGCCCGTCGGGCGACAGCGCAAAGTCGGGGGCCGGCGCGAGCTCGGGCGTGTCGGGCAGCAGATTGACGAGCTTTCCGCCGCCCAGCTCGCAGCGATACACGTCGAAGCACTCCGTGCCGCGGTCGTCGCGGGCGAAGTAGAGGTACGCGCCGTCGGGCGAGAACGTGGGACACACGCAGGCGTCGGCGAAGTGCTCGATGCGCCGCGACGGCGCCGCGCCGCGCAGGTCCTTGACATAGACGTGCCAGTCGCCGTCGCGGCGCCAGGTGAAGGCGAGGGTGGCGCCGTCGGGCGAGACGGCCCAGGGCCGCTGCTCCGACCAGACCTCGGGCACGGCCGCGAGCTGTTCGATCAGCGAAGGTGTCATGTGTCGTTCCTCTGTCGTCGGGTCTCGCCTGTCGGTACGAACGACCGTGGCGCGCCGGGCACAGCGCGGTGACGGCCGCCGTCTACGATATCGGCTCGGCCGGTCGCCGCGCCAGTCGACCGGCCTCGCCGCCGCGCGACTCGCCCAGCCGCGTCGCCGCGCTACTCTACCGACCGAGACGCCAGACCGCGCTCCGCCCGCGGGTCGATGACGAATCCCGCAAGTCCGGCCCGGCCGGTCGCCCGATCCCACCCCAGGGCCGACGACGCCGATGGCCGGCCGACGTATCGTGTCGCCTGCCACGACAGCCGCCGGTGCCGGCGCCGTTCCCCCGGCGCACCGCGGTCCGTCAAGGCCGGCGTCGCTCCTGCCCGCCATCGCCCGCCCCGACCTCCTTACCAGCGCTTACTCCACAACCCCGCACCACCCACCCCGCAAACGGGCCGGCGTCCGTCTCCCCCCAGACGCCGGCCCACCTTCGTCTCGGCGGCCGTCCGCGCCTGCATGCTCGACGCACACGGGTGAGCCCATCCGCAGCGCTCGCCGGCGCTCGCTTGCGGCCGCGGCGAAGTTCGCCGAAGAATCGTTCGTGGACCGCCGCCGCGCCGGTGCGCGATAATCGGGCGGCAGGTCGCTCGCCGTCGGGCGGCCCAACCTGTCGTTGCAGCGCGCGCCCGGCGCGGACGCCCGGCGCGAGTCCCGTTTCTGTGCGCCGTGGGTGCGCCGAAAGGAGCTTCACGCCATGATCGTCGAGAGAAGCCCGGAGCGCCCGCCGATCGCGCCCCTCAAACGCGCCTTTACGCTGCGCTTCCACACCCCGGCCCAGCTCGACCGTATCAAGCAGGCCACCCTCGACATCCTCGAGACCGTGGGTGTGAAGTTCCCCTCGCGCAAGGCCCTCGACATTCTCGCCGAACACGGCTGTCGGGTCGACGGCGAGCGGCAGGTCGTGACGTTCCCGCCCGAGGTCGTGCTGGCGGCCATGGCGACGGCGCCGCGCTACTTCGATCTCGGCGCCCGCGACCGGTCGTGTGCGTTCTCCATCTCCGACGACACCACGTACTGCACGAGCGACGGCTGCGGAGTCGAGATTGTCGACTTCGACTCGGGCGTCAAACGGCCCTCCACCAAGGCCGACCTGGCGCGCGTCACGCGCCTGGCCGACTACCTGTCGTCGATCTCGTTCTGGTGGCCCACGATCTCGGCCGGCGACTGCGGCGAGACCGCCCAGCTCCACGAGCTCGACGCCGGCTGGAACAACACGGTCAAGCATCTGCAGGGCATGGTCAACGGCGCGCGCGAGGCCCGCTACGCCGTCGAGATGGCGACGGTCGTCGCCGGCAGCGCCGCGGAGCTGCGCCGCCGGCCGGTGCTCTCCGATCTGATCGGCACGATCTCGCCGCTCGTGCAGGACGAGGGCGGCATCGAGGCGGCCCTCGTGTTCGCCGCAGCCGGCGTGCCCGTCACCTTCGTGACCATGCCGACGCTGGGCACTACGGCGCCGGCCACGCGCGCCGGCGCCTTCGCCGTCGGCGCCGCCGAGCTCGTCAGCGCCACCGTCCTGCTGCAGCTCGCCTTCCCCGGCGCGCCCGTGGCGCATTCGATCATGCAGAGCTACGCCGACCCGCGCACCGGCGGCTTCGTGAGCTTTCCGCTCGATGGGCGCTGCCGCTTTCTGGCCACCGAGCTCGCCCATCACTGGGGCGTGCCCAGCGAGGCGGCCTGCTGCGGCACCGACTCCAAGCTGCCCGGCACCTGGCAGGCCGGCGTTGAGGACGGCGTCGATCTGGTGCAGGCCGCCTGGGAGGGCAGCGACCTCATGCCGAGCATCGGCCTGCTCGACGTCTACACGGTCTTCGACCCGGCCGACATCATGCTGGCCGACGACGTCTACCACCGCGCCCGCTACGCGATCATGGACCTCGACCTGGGTGACGAGGCGCTCGCCCTCGACGCTGTGCGCGAGGTCGGACCCGGCGGCCACTACCTCGGCAGCAAGCACACGCGCAAGCATCTGCGGACCTCGTTCGTGCCGGCGATCACCCACGTGCCCGCCCCCGGCGGCGGCTTTCGCGACCCGCTCGAGGTGGCTCGCGAGCGCGCCGCCTGGATCGACGCCAACCATGTACCCGAGCCCCTGCCCGACGACCAGCGGGTCGAGCTCACCCGCATCCTGGCGGCCGCCGACGCCGAGCTGCGCGGGTAGCTCCGGGTATCCGCGGCGGCGAGGGCGCGGCCCCGGACGTTCGGCAGGAACGCAGGTCCCCCCGCGCCGCGACGGACGTTCGGCCGAAACGGAGGGTCCCCCCGCGCCGGCGTTGGCGGAGGCTGGCGGCAGGGCGAGGGGTGTGGGTTGAGGGGTCGGTGATTCCCGACCCCGACGCCCATACCCCTCGCCCTGCCGCCAGCCGACCGCTATCTAACGGCCGCGCGGATGCCCGAAGTGAGAAACCAGGCGGCGAGGATCAGCAGGAACGCCGCCGCGACTCCCACCATTGTGCGGTAGACCCGCGGCGTGATGAAGCGCCTGCCGGCGGCGATGGCGCCGCTCACCAGCGAGTACCAGGTGAGATCGCCGGTGATGTGACCCAGGTAGAAGGCGACCAGGCCGGCGATGCCCAGAGCGTAGGCCTTGGTCAGCAGACCCAGGCCGATGGTCACCCACCAGATCGTCCAATACGGGTTGGCCAGGCTCGAGACGATGCCCATGAGCACGGCGCGCGCCGCCCCGCCGCCGGCGCCGCCCTCCCAGTCGATGCTCACTCGGCGGCGCGCCAGCGCGACGATCATGGAGACGGCGGTCCAGACGAGCATGAGCCCGCCGGCGATCTGCAGCACCGCCTGGACCGACTGGTGCTTGAGGATCGGTCCCAGCCCCACGACCAGGAGTATCAGCAGCGTCAGCTCGAGGATGGCGTGGCCGAGCACGACCAGCGGTCCGGCGCGGGCGCCCTGGCGCGGCGTCTCGGTCACGACCACGGTGAGCATCGGTCCCGGCATGAGGGCGCCCGAGTAGGCGATCAGAAGCGACGAGAGGTACATGACGACGAGGCTCAAGGCGCGGGCTCTCCGCCGAGTCCGCTACAGGGCGTTGAAGACGAGCCCGGTGAGGAGCTTCGGGTAGAAGTAGGTCGACTTTTGCGGCATCGTCTCGCCGCGCTCGGCGACCGCGCGCACCTCGTCCATCGGCGTGGCCCCGAGGAAGGCGGCCAGGCCGTAGTCGCCGCTGTCGAGGTCGGCCACGGCGTCGTCGACGCTCTTGGCGAAGTCGAGGTGGCCTTCGAGGCGCTCGGGGTCGAGACCCAGCGCGTCGCGAAAGACGAGCTCGGCCAGCAGCGTGACCGACAGCCCGGCCCGGGCCGGCGACACGCCGCGCCGGATCAGGCCGTCGACGACGGAGGCGTCGCGCAGCTCGAGCGTGACGCAGCGGCGCTCGGCCGCAAAGTAGAGGCCGAGGAGCTTGCCGGGGCCGGTCGAGCGGCTCACGCGCTCCATGGCCGGGGCGCAGTCGCGCGGACTGCCGGCGCCCTGCTCTGCGATCGTGAACGCCGGGCGCAGGCGCGCGACGACCTCGTCGGCGCTCGGCACGGCGACGCCCTTGAGCAGCCGGTGAGTGGCAAACACGGCGAGGCCGGGATCGTCCATGCTCGACAGGCAGACCATGACCCAGTCGGCGCTCATGTCGCCGGCGGCGCGGCGCTCGGCGCGGTAGGCGAGGGCCGTTTCGTAGCGGTGATGGCCGTCGGCGATGAGCAGCTGCCTGCCGGCCAGGAGGGCCACGACCAGGTCGACGACCGGGCCGGTGACGGGCCCCAGGCGGCAGGGGTTGCCGTCGCCGTCGAGCGCTTCGCGGGCGGGCGCTGGCGGCGGCGCAGCCGCCGCCAGCGCCCGCCCGACCTCGTTTGCGGGGTCGGCGTAGAGCATGAAGATCTGGCTCAGGTTGGCATGCGTGGCGCGCAGCAGCTCGAGGCGGTCGAGCTTGGGCGCCGAGTGCGTCTTTTCGTGGGGCAGCACGACCCGCGCCGAGAACTCCTCGAGGCGCAGGCGGCAGATGAAACCGCGCCGCGTGCGCTCGCCACCGTCGGGCCCGGTGAAGCTCTGCTCGACCACGTAGAGCGCCGGCTCGTCGTCGGGGCGCAGGACGCCGGCGCCGCGCCAGGCGGCGAGCAGCTCGGCCGCCGCCGCGTAGCGCCGGCCGGGGTCGGCGCTGGGTGACTCGGGCAGCTCGACGTGGACGGCGTTGTACGGGCTGCGCGCCCGCAGCGCCGCGGCCGCGGCCGGGGCGATCACATCGTAGGGTGGGCAGACGGCGTCGGCCAGCGACACGCGGTCGGTGTCGTAGCGCAGGCCGCGCAACGGACGGATGTCAGCCACGGGAGGTCGCCTCTCGCTCGGGATGCTGGGTCAAGTACGTGAGCCGCGGGCTACGGCTTGATGATGATCGGCATGCCGACGGTGACCAGGTCGTAGAGCTGCTCGACGTCCCATTCGTGCATGCGGATGCAGCCGTGCGAGGCATAGCTGCCGATCGAGTAGCCCTCGGCCGCCGGCACGCCGTGGATGCCTACGCCCGAGAAGCCCGTGCCGATCCAGCGCATGCCCACGGGGTTGTCGGGACCAGGCGCGACCGGCTTGGCGCCCGCCGCCCAGGGCGAGTCGGGCGGCGTCCAGGTCGGGTCTTTGGTCATCCAGACGACATGCGTTATGCCGTTGGGCGTGGGGTAGGCCGCCTGGCCGGTGGCCACGGGGTACTCCTTGTCGAGCTTGCCGTTGAGGTAGAAGTACAGCCGGTGCTGCGACTGGATCACCACGATGCGCCCGGACAGGCCGCCGATCATCTGGGGCCCCACGACGCCGTCGGCCGGGATGCCGATCGCCGTCTGGAAGCGTTTGACCGCGGCCACGGTGCCTCTGCTGAGAACGCCGGTGATGGGCCCGCGGTAGTAGCCCTGGGCCTTCAGGCGGTGTTGCAGAAGCTTGACGTCGCGGCCGCGGGCGCCGTAGATGAGCGTCGCCTTGCCGAGCTTGTCGGTGCTGTTAACGAGGAACGTGCGCTTGTCGGTCGTGACATGTCGGCCGCGGTCGGTGGCCGTCACGACGAGTGTGTGCAGGCCCTCGGGCAGCTTGTCGAAGGGGATCGTGATCTGGCCAGACGTCGTCTGGGTGACGATGGTGTGACCGTCGAGGATCATGGTGACGACCGGGGTGCTCGCCGCGTCGGTGGCGATCACGTCGGCCTGGGGAGTGTCGCTCTTTTCGACCTTCTCGAGGCCGGTGAGGGTGAGCTGGGGCGGGGTGGCGTCGACCAGCAGCGAGCGGTGCAGCCTGGTGGCGTTGCCGGCGCTGTCGGTGGCCGTGACCGAGATGCGCGCAGGGCCGTCGGCCAGCGGCAGACGGAGCAGGAACGCGCCGCGGGAGCCGGCCCGCGCCCGCACCCGTTGCGCGCCGGCGGAGGCCACCACGGTGGCGCCCGGTTCGGTCGTGCCGCGCAGTGGCACGGGACTTGTCGTGACCACCGATCCGCTGCGCACGCCGCGTAGCGTGATGGTGGGCGGGATGGTGTCGACGTTGAAGCGCCAGCTCTTGGAGAGCCGCGGCCGCAGCACGTCGGAGGTGCGCGCCGTGAGGCTGACGGTGTGGTCGCCCTGCGACAGGCGCCCCGTCGCGAAGTAGAGCCGCTGCGCTGCGCTGCGCACGCTCAGAGTGACGTTGCGGCCGTCGAGGCGCACCGCCAGGCTGTGCAGCCGCTGGGCGCCGGGCACGTCGAGGCTGATCACGAACGAGTCGCGAGCCAGGCTCGACCCGGGGCTCGGCGTCACGGCCGAGATGCGCGGGGCGGTGACGAACTCGAACGCGACAAAAGCCACGACGACGGCCAAGGCGACGACTGCGACGATCCGGAAGCGATGATGCGCTGCGGTGGAGATTGCCAGTCCTCGGACTTCGTCTTGACCGAACGGTGACAGGATACAGGATTTGGCGATCCGTTCTAAGTGCCAGTTCGTTGGGTTCGGGCGCGGCCGCCCACCGGGTATGCTCTCGCTCGCAAGCGACAAAGGAGGGGCGCGACCTTGGCCGACAGCGTAAACGACGATCTGCGGACCCTGCTGGCCGACGTCGCGGCGGGGCGCGTGACGGTCGACGAGGCGGCCGACGGTCTGGCCGACCGCGGCCTGACGACGGTCGGCGACTTCGCCTGCCTCGACGTGGGACGGGCGCACCGCAAGGGCGTGCCCGAGATCGTCTTCGGCGACGGCAAGACCGTCGCTCAGTTCAGCGCCATCGTCGCCGCCTTTCTGGCGCGCGCTACGGTGGTGCTGGCCAGCAAGGTCTCGCCGGAGCAGGCGGCGGCCGTGACCGCGCCGCCCGACGGCGTCGCGGTCTGGCACGAGCGCGCCCGCCTGCTGGTCGTGCGGCGCGGCGACTACCACCCGCCGCCGACCCGCGGCGTCGTCGGCGTGCTGGCCGGCGGCACGAGTGACACGTCCATCGCCGACGAGGCGGCCATCGTCTGCCGCGAGATGGGCGTCGAAGTACTCACCGCCTACGACGTCGGCGTGGCCGGCGTGCACCGGCTCATGGGCCCGCTGCGCGCGATGAGCGCCGCCGGCGCCGGCGCCCTCGTCGTGGCCGCCGGCATGGAAGGGGCTCTGCCGTCGGTCGTGTGCGGACTCACCGAGGCGCCGGTGATCGGCCTGCCCGTGTCGACCGGCTACGGCATCGGCGGGCGTGGCGTGGCGGCGCTGCTCGGCATGCTGCAGAGCTGCTCGCCGGGGCTCGTCGTCGTGAACATCGACAACGGCGTCGGCGCCGGTGTGACGGCCGCCCTGATCGCCCGCCGAGGAGTGTCGTGAGACGGCTCGCCCTGCTGCTGCGCGCCCGCCGTGACGAGCTCCACGGGATCTGGATGGCGACGCTGAAGGGCGCGGTCGGCGAGGAGTACCGGGACGTGCTGGCGAGCGCGCTCGGTGTGCGTCTCGTGCGTGGCATCGTCGAAGACCTGGTCGTGCTGTCGCAGGCCGAGGCCTACGAAGTGCCGGGTATCATGGCCCGCATCGAGAGCGAGGCCGCGGGCGACGCCGCCCGCCGCGGCGCTCTGGGCTTCGAACTTATGGATGTGATCGCCGGCGTGCAGCAGGTGCGGGCGGCCATCTGGAAGGTGCTGATCGACGCGCTCGTGGTCGGCGACCTGCCGGGCTTCGGCGAGACGATGGAGGAGATGCAGCAGATCGACGCCTTCATCGACCTTCTGGTGCGCGTCGAAGTGCGCGGTTTTCTCGAGGGGCGGTTGCGCCCGCCCGCCGCCGCCACCGACGACCGGTGAGGCACGGCGGCTGCGCAAATGGTGGCCCGACGCCGACGGGCGGGGTAAGCTAGCGCCCGATGCTGACCATCGCCCTCATCTTCGGTGGCCGTTCGGCAGAGCACGAAGTCTCGCTTGACTCGGCACGCTGCCTGGCCGCCGCGCTCGACCCCGAACGCTACCGGGTCGTGCCGGTCGGCATCACCCGCGACGGCCGTTGGCTGGTTCCCGACGACTTCGCCAGCGCCGTGCGCGACGGGCTCGAGGCGGCGCCCGGGCAGCCCGTCGCCCTCCTGCCCGACCCCTCGCGGCCCGGGCTTCTGATCGGCACAGGCGAGCGGGTGATCCCGATCGACGTCGCCTTCCCGGTGCTGCACGGTCCCTACGGCGAGGACGGCACCATCCAGGGGCTCTTTGAGCTCGCCGGCCTGCCCTACGTGGGCGCTGGCGTCGCGGCCAGCGCGGTGGGCATGGACAAAGAGCTCATGAAGGCCGTGTTCGCCCACGCCGGCCTGCCGCAGGTCGACTACCTGGTGTCGCGCGACCGCGGCGACGACATCGACGGCCTCGTGTCCGAGATCGAAGCCGATTTCGACTACCCGTTGTTCGTCAAACCGGTCAACCTCGGCTCGAGCGTGGGGATCGGCAAGGCTCACGACAGCGACGAGCTCTCGGCCATGCTTGGCGTCGCCTTCGGGTTCGACCGCAAGGTCATCGTCGAGGCGTTCGCCGACGGCCGCGAGATCGAGTGCGGCGTGATCGGCAACGAGCAGCCCGAAGTCTCCGTGGCCGCCGAGATCCTGCCCGACAACGAGTTCTACGACTACGAGGCCAAATACACCGAGGGCAGGATGGCCTTCGTCGCTCCGGCGGCCCTCGGCGAGGCCGAGGCGGCCGAGGTGCGGCGGGTGGCCGCCGCCGCCTATCGCGCCATCGACTGCGCCGGCTACGCGCGCTGCGACTTCTTTGTCGAGAAGGCGAGCGGGCGCGTACTGGTCAACGAGATCAACACCCTGCCCGGCCTGACCGAGATGAGCGCCTTCCCCAAAGTCTGGGAGGCTAGCGGCCTGGCCTACCCGGCGCTCGCCGATCGCCTCGTGGCGCTCGCCCTGCGCCGCCACGCGGCGCGCCGGGCGCTGCGCACCTCACGTCGCTGACGCACGCCTCGGGTGGCGGCGGCGAGAACCTCCGCGCACCTGGGCGGGCGTCAGCTGTTCGTCTGAGTCGAGCGTGGGTTCAGGATCTGGTGAAACCAGGGGCCGATACCCCACGGCAGGCTCTGGAAGTAATGGAACACGTAGGTGTGGGGCTTTCTGGTCGCCGTGATCGTGACCGTCGCGTGCCCGGGACCCTGGACCGAGGTCGCCACATTGCTCCCGGCCTTGACCAGGAACGAGCCGTGGAGCTTGAGAAACGTCGAGGCGCTCTGCATCGCCATGGTCGGGTTGTTTGTCTGGATCAAGGTCGTGAGCGCCTGGTCGGCGGCATCGGCGGCGTTCTGGCGCACGCCGAGCGAGGCGTTGATGACCGAGACGACGTCCAGGACCAGCACGCCCACGATCACGATGACCAGGGCGAACTTGAGCGACTCGCGGATCAGACCGTCCTGTCGCTGCCAGCGGGAATGACGCACGCTGTTCCTCCGCTCTGCCGTCGCTTGTGCCGTCACGTAGCGCTGCCGGTATCGGCGTGGCTGCGCCTGCACTATAGCGCTTCGCCGACGCGCTCGGCAGGGGACACGCGCGCCGCCGCGTCGCCGCCGGGCGTGCGCCGGATGAGCACCAGGGCGACGTCGTCGCCGGGGGGGCGCCCGCCGAACGCGCCGGCGTCGTCGAGCAGGCCCTGGAGGAGCTGCGCGGCCGGCAGGCCGCGCAGCTCCTCCAGGGCCTGCTCGAGGCGGGCATCCTCGTAGAAGCGCCCGCCCGCGTCGCGTACGTCGGACAGGCCGTCGGTGTAGAGCAGGAGCGCATCGCCCGGGGCCAGGTCGACGTAGTCGGTGGGCAGGGCCTGCAGCTCGACGTCTTCAGTCACGCCGAGCGCTGGATTGCCGAACAGCAGCGGCCGTTCGATACCGGAGGGGCGCACCACGATGGGGCTCGGGTGGCCCGCCGTGGCGAGGCCCACCGTGCCGCTGCGGGCGTCGACCGAGGCGATGCAGACGGTGACGAAGTCGTGCGGTTCGTGGGGCACCGCGAGCAGTGCGTTGTTGACGTCGCGCAGGGCTTCGCCGGGCCGCAGGGGCCAGCGCTGCACGGCCACCATGGCGCGGATGACGTACTTGGCGACGATCGCGCGAGCGGCTGCCCCGACGCCCTTGCCGCGCACGTCGCCGAGCGTCACGACGAGCTGGGACAGCGGCCCCGGACTGAAGAAGTCGACGAAATCGCCGCCGAACCCGTCGATCTCGCGTGGCTCTGAGCGGCCGTCGTCGCCGCGCGTCCGGTAGAGGCACTCGATCTCCAGACCCGCGATCGCCGGTCGCGCGCCGGGGCCCAGCAGGTCGCGAAAGTCGGCGAGCAGTCGCTGCACGCCGGCGTCGTGCGGCGGGTCGCCGCGCTCGCCGCCCGCCGGACCGCCGCGCTCGCCGTCGGACGGGGTCATCGGGCTTCTCCGGCGCGCGGTCGGCGGACCCCGCGGCCGCGACGCCCGCGGCGGGCCGCGTCGCGCTCGGCCACCGCCACGGCTTCGCGCTGGGCGAGGTCCTCGCGCGCATGCGCCGCCGGCGCCAGCGCACCGCCGCCGGCATGGTCGAGGGCGAGCCCCAGCAGGTGGTCGGTGAGCCAGGCGTTCTTGGGCAGCACCGGGCCGTGCAGGTAGGTCGCGATCACGCGTCCGGCCTGGGCCCCCTCGCCGCCGTCGCGACCGTTGTTGCCAAAGCCGACGCGCACGCGGCCGAGGGGCCGCGCCGCGCCGAGGAAGGTGCGGCCGCCGTGGTTTTCGAAGCCGACCAGAAGGCGTGACCGACCGGAGTCGCCGCTGCCGGCCGGGTCGGCCACGTCGGCCACGACGTTGCCGATCAGGCGCCACTCGCCAGGCCGGGCGGCCAGCGTCTCCAGGTCGAGCAGGCCGAGGCCGGAGAGCTCGCTGCCGTCGGCTGCCACGTAGCGCCGACCCAGGAGCTGCAGCCCGGCGCACACCGCGAACACCACGCCGCCGTCGTCGATCACGCCCGACAGCCAGGGCCGCAGGCGGGCGAGGTCGGCGGCGGCGGCCTGCTGCACGCGGTCCTGGCCGCCCCCCATGAAGACGAGATCGCAGCGCGCCGGCGGCTCGTCGCCCAGCTCGACGGCCTGCCAGTGCACGGCGACGCCGCGCAGGGCGGCGCGCCTGGTCAGGGCGGCCATGTTGCCGCGGTCGCCGTAGGTGTTCATCGTGGTCGGGTAGAGGTGCACGGCGGCGATACCGGGCGCCGCCCGTGTGTCGGTCACTGGCGCACCACCTCCCAGTCCGCGAGGGCGCCGCGGACCTCTTTGAGCGCCGTGTAGGTGGGCAGCAGGTAGACGCGTCGGGCGCCGCGCTCGGCGGCCAGGCGCAGCGCCGCGACGACGGAGTCGACGCTGGTGAGGGCCTCGTCGGGCACGCCGGCGTAGCTCAGCCGCAGCGCCATCTCGTGCTTGCGCGTACCGCTCGTGATGACCAGATCGGCCGCCGGCAGCAGTTCCTCCATGTCGACGTCCCAGATCCACGAGATGTCGCGGCCGTCGGCGATGTTGTCGTTCAACACGAACACCAGCGCCTTCTCGCCGGGCACCTCGCGCAGGGCGCGCAGCGTCTGGTTCATGCCGGCGGGATTCTTGACGAGGTTCACCTGCACCGCGGTGTCGCCGCGGCGCACGAGACTCCAGCGGCCAAAGACCGGCTGGTAAGCGGCCAGCGACTCGAGCGCCGTCGCCGGATCGACGCCGAGCCGCTGCGTCAGGGCCAGGGCGCCGAGGGCGTTGTAGACGTTGTGCAGGCCGGGCACGCGGAGGCGGAGCCGGCCGGCGATGTCGCCGGTGATCGACGCCTCCGCGTGCCCCTCGACCGTGGTCAGGGCGCCCGCCGCGAGGTCGCGCGGCGGCCGCGCGAAGCCGCACGATGGGCAGCGGTAGTCGCCGAGCTGCGACAGCCAGCGCGACGAGTAGGCGAGCATGGTGGCGCAGCGCGGGCAGATGGTGACGTCGCTCACCTCGTGGTCGGCGTGCCCGTCGCGCACCTCGACGCCGAAAAAGACGGTCTCGCAGCCCGACTCCTGGGCGACCCAGGTCACCAGCGGGTCGTCGGCGTTGGCGATCAGCGTCGTCGCGGTCAGGCCGCGCAGGGCGGCCAGCCAGCCGGCCGCCAGGCGATCGACCTCGCCGTAGCGGTCGAGCTGGTCGCGGAACAGATTCATGAGCACCACGACCCGCGGCCCTCCCAGACGCGTGAGGGCTTCCGGTACGATCGCCTCGTCGATCTCGAGCAGGGCAAAGCGCGCCGCCGGCCGGCGCGAGAACGCGGTGGCGATGCCCGAGAGCAGGTTGGCGCCCTCGCTGTTGTGGACGATGTCGCGGCCGGCGCCGATGAGCGCGCCGGCCGCCATGTTGGCGGTCGTGGTCTTGCCGTTGGTGCCCGTGACGACGGCGAGGCCGGCGCTGAGTCGGCGGGCGTGGCTGGCCAGGTAGCCGGGAAACAGCGCGTTGGCCACTTTGCCCGGCATGCTGCTGGCCTGGCCGGTGCCGCTCAGGCGCACGGCAGTGGCGACGCAGCGGGCGGTGAGGCGGGGGAGCAGCTCCATGTCGGCGCTCGTCAGGTCGAGCGGCCCGACATGAACGCGCTGAGCAGCGCCTGCACGACGAGCGCCACGATGCACAGCAGCAGCGCCGTCGAGACGCTGAAGCCGAAGACCAGCACGAGCGCCGCCATGGCCGCTCCCCAGAGCAGGGTGCGGGGCGCGAAGTCGCGCAGCACGCGGCGGCGAAAGCTGAGCCAGGCGAGTTTCCGGCCCATCGCCGAGTTGCGCGCGCCGTTGTCGAGATAGCTGGTTTCGGCGGTGCGCAGCCGGGGCGTGAGGTCTGTGCCCTCGTCCGAGAACAGCCGGCACTGCAGCTCGAGGCCGAGGTTCTGTTGCATGAGCGTGCGCTGCCCGCGCCCGTAGAAGGCGATCAGCGACAGAAAGCGGTCGTCTCCGGCGAGGCCGCTGTCGCGCACGATAACGTCGAGAAAGAAGCGCCGGGCGCGGTGGTCGTACTGCACGCGCGACTGCCAGCGCTGGCGCGGAAAGAAGTCGCGCAAGAACCGGTCGAGGTCGTGCGGCAGGCCTTCGACGACGTGGTCGGCACGCTCGGTCATCACATGATTGTACCTCTGCCAGGCAGCGACGCGCCGCCGGGCGGTCCCGGCGGCCGCGACAGCCTCGCGTCGTGTCGGTTACACTCCCTCGCATGGACTCCCCGGTGGTGCTTTCGGTCGTGGGCAACCGGCCCCAGTACATCAAGGCGGCGATCGTCTCGGGCGCGGTGCGCGTCGTGGCGCGCGAAGTGCTGCTCGACACCGGCCAGCACTACGATCGCGAGCTGGCCGGCGACTTTTACGATGAGCTCGACCTGCCGCGGCCCGACATTGATCTCGGCGTCGGCTCCGCCGGCCACGCCCGCCAGACCGCGGCGATGCTGACCGGCATAGCCGACGCCATAGTCGCCGTGGCGCCCGACGTCGTGCTGGTCTACGGCGACACGAACTCGACGCTCGCCGGAGCGCTCGCCGCCGCCAAGCTGAACGTGCCGATCGCCCACGTCGAGGCCGGCCTGCGCTCGTTCGACCGGCGCATGCCCGAAGAGGTCAACCGCGTGCTCACCGATCACGTGTCGAGCCTGCTCTTCTGTCCGACCGCCGCGGCCGTGGCCAACCTGGCCCGCGAGGGCATCGTCACAGGCGTCGTGCAGACCGGCGACGTCATGTTCGACCTCGCCATGGCGACGCTCACGCCCGAGCGCGAGGAGGCCGTCCTCGAGCGCTACGGCGTGCGGCCCGGCGGCTACGTGCTGGCCACTGCGCACCGGCCGGCCACCACCGACGAGCCCGCGCGTCTGGCAGCCGTCCTTGCGGGCCTGGGCGCCCTGTCGGAGACGGTGCTCTTTCTGGCCCATCCGCGCACGGCGGCGAGTATCGACCGCCACGGTCTGGCCGGGCTGGTCACTCCCAACATCAGGCTGAGCGGTCCGGTCGGCTACGCCGAGTCGCTGGCACTGGTCAAGAACGCCCGCGTGGTGGCCACCGACTCGGGCGGGCTGCAAAAGGAGGCCTACTTCTTTGCCGTGCCGTGCGTGACCATGCGCGACTCGAGCGAATGGGTAGAGACCATCGAAAGCGGCTGGAACGTGCTGGTGGGCACCGACCGCGAGGCGCTCGCCGCGGCTCTGGCCGATCCGCCGCGGGGAGCGCGGCACCCGGCCTTCTACGGCCGGGGCGACGCCGGCCGGCGCCTCGGAGCCGCCCTGGGCGCGTTCCTGGCGCGGATCGCGGTCGGCGAAGGGTCGCCGGGGCGCGCCGTCGAAGCACTACATCCGAGCGAGCGTCCAAGCGACGAAGGACGAGCGGAATGAGCATCCCTTACCTCGAGATCGAAGCCCGCGGCTCTCACCGCGAGATCGGTCGCCAGATCGGCGAGGCGGCGCGCGAGCTGATCGTGGCCGGCATCGCCTACTACGAGGAGCACCACGAGGACATGGGCGGCCCGAGCTTCGCCGCGGCCCAGCGCGAATGCCTGGCTTACCTGCCGTTCGCGCGCCAGGCGCTGCCCGGCGTGGTCGCCGAGCTCGAGGGCATGGCCGAAGGCGCCGGCGTGGCCCTTGCCAGGCTGCTCGTGCCCAACCTCGGCGAGGAGCTCACCTGCAACTCAGACCCGGCCGCCGAACCGCCCACGCGGCTGCCGCGGTTTGCCCACAACGAGCACTGCACGTCGGTGGCCGTGCGCGCCGGGGGCCGCTGCCTGCTCGGTCACAACGAGGACTGGTGGGCGGGCGACGTCGACAAGAACATCCTTCTGCGCCTGACGACCGACGACGGCACCGGGATCCTCGCGATGACCTCCGCCTGTCTGCTGCCGCCGACCGGTATCAACTCGCACGGCATCGCCACGGGCGGCAATACCCTGTACGCCCGTGACCAGCGCCTCGGCGTGCCCAATAACTTCATTCGCCGCCACCTTCTCGAGTCGCGCTCGCTGGCCGACGCCCGCGAGCGCGCCCTTCTGCCAACGCGGGCCCGCGGCTCCAACCACATCTTCGTCGATGCGGCGGGGGAGCTGCTCGACATCGAGACGTCGGCGGCGAGTGCGGCGTTCATCGCCGGCGACGACCGCCTGGTGCACACCAACCATTTCGTCGATCCGGCCATGACCGGCTGCGATCTGTCGACCTCCGCCGGCACCCGCCGGCGGCGGGTGCGGGCGCTGGATCTGCTCGACCAGGGTCTCGCCCGCGGCGACGAGCCGGGCGAGCTGCTGCGCACCATCCTGCGCGATCACGACGGTGTCGCCGAGGCCATGTCGATCTGCGGACACCCCGACCTGTCGGTGCCGCTCGGCGAACGCGACATGACCACGGCGAGCATGATCTGGGACGTGCGGGCGGGCAGCGTCGAGGTGTGCGCGGGGCCGCCCTGCGAGAACGAGCGACGCTTGTTCACCCTGCGCTAAAGCGACCGCCGCCCGCGCCGCTGCGCCGGCCCCGGCAAGACGCCCGGCCGCCGCGAACGGCCGCTGAGGACGAGCCGCGGCGATGCTATACAATCTGTGGCTCGGCTGCAGCGGCGGCCGGCATCCCCGACCGGCACGACGAACGGGAGCGGACAGTGAAGATAGCAGTCATCGGCATGGGATACGTCGGCTTGCCTCTCGCGGTGGCGTTCGCCGAGGCGGGTGTCGAAGTGGTCGGCATCGAGGCCGACCCGCAGCGCTGCTCCGCCATCAACGCCGCCAGGTCCTATATCGTCGACGTCTCCGACGCGGCGCTGGCGGCGGTGGTCGGCCGGGGTCTGCTCACGGCCACCTTCGACTACAGCGCCACCGAAAGCTGCGACGCCGACATCATCTGCCTGCCCACACCGCTGAACCCCAACCGCGAGCCCGACCTGACGCTCGTCAAGGACGCCACCGCCATGCTCGCCGGCCACGTGCGCCGCGGCCAGCTCGTCTGCCTCGAGAGCACGACCTACCCCGGCACGACCCGCGACGTGCTGGCGCCCATCCTCGAGCAGGGGTCGGGCCTGACCGCCGGCACCGACTTTCATGTCGCCTTCTCGCCGGAACGGGTCGACCCGGGGCGCACCGACTTCACGACCAGGACCACGCCCAAGGTCGTCGGCGGCCTGACGCCGGCCTGCACGGCGAAGGTGCTCGAGGTCTACGGTCAGGCGATCGATACGCTCGTGCCGGTCACCACGCCCGAGGTGGCCGAGATGACCAAGCTGCTCGAGAACATCTTTCGTAGCGTCAACATCGCTCTGGTCAATGAGCTCGCCATGCTGTGCGACCGCCTGGGCATCGACATCTGGGAGGTCATCGAGGCGGCGGCCAGCAAGCCGTTCGGCTACATGAAGTTCCTGCCGGGCCCCGGCCTGGGCGGCCACTGCATCCCCATCGACCCGTTCTACCTGTCGTGGAAGGCGCGCGAGGTCGACTTCTGGACCGAGTTCATCGAGCTGGCCGGCAAGGTCAACGAGAACATGCCCTACTTCTGCGTCACCAAGGTCACGCGGGCGCTGAACTCGCACGCCAAGGCCTTGCAGGGCGCCAAAGCGCTCGTCATGGGCGTGGCCTACAAGGCCGACATCGACGACCTGCGCGAATCGCCGGCCCTGAAGATCATCCATCAGCTCGACCGCCAGGGCGTGGCCGTCGACTATCACGACCCGTTCGTGGCCGAGCTGCCGGCGCTGGGCATGCGCTCGATCGACCTGAACAAGGGCGCCGGCATCAGCGCCTTCGATGTGGTGATCATCGTGACGGCCCACTCCACCGTCGACTACGGCGACGTCGTTGCCAAGGCGCAGCTCGTGGTCGATCTGCGCAACGCCACCGCCGGGATCGACGGCGGCGGCAAGGTCTGGAAGCTCTGAGGCGGCGGCCGCAGGCCGCCGCCGTCCGCCCGTCAAGGATGGTGACTTTCCGTGAGCGTTGACCCTGTCCGCATCGGCGTCGTTGGTCTCAACTACTGGGGCCCGAATCTGGCGCGCAACGTCGATCGTCTGCCCGGCGCCGAGCTTGCCTACTGCTGCGACTTAGACGACAAGATCCGCGCCCGCATGAGCGCGCAGTTCCCCGACGCCACGGTCACCGCCGACCTCGACCAGGTCCTGGCCGACCCGACGGTCGAGGCCGTCATCGTGGCCACGTCGGTGCCCACCCACTATGCTCTGGGCAAGCGCGTCCTCCAAGCTGGCAAGCATGCCTTCATCGAGAAACCCATGGCGCTCAGGGCGGCCGACGCCGGAGACCTGGTGCGGGTCGCCGAGGTGCACGGCCGGCAGCTCATGGTGGGCCACCTGCTCGAGTATCATCCCGCCGTGCGCAAGGTGAAGGAACTGCTCGACGCCGGTGAGCTGGGGCGCATCTTCTACGTGTACTCGAACCGTCTGAACCTGGGCAAGGTGCGGCCCGACGAGAACGCCCTCTGGAGCCTGGGGCCGCACGACATCTCGGTGATCAACTTTCTCACCGGCGAAGAGCCCGAAGAGGTCTCGGCGCGCGGCGAGTGCTACCTGCAGCCGGGTGTCGAGGACGTCGTGTTCGGCTACATCCGCTACCCGTCGGGCATGATCGGTCATCTGCACGTGAGCTGGCTCGACCCCCACAAGACGCGCACCATCACCGTCGTGGGCTCCGACAAGATGGCCGTCTTCGACGACATGGACGCCGACCGCAAGGTGACCGTCTACGACAAGGCCGCGGTGGTGCCCGACTACCAGTCCTACGGCGAGTACGTCACGCTGCGGTTCGGCGACATCCACATACCAAGGATCGCCAACGACGAGCCGCTCAGGCTCGAGGTCGAGCACTTCGTCGAGTGCGTGCGCGACAACCGCCGGCCTCTGTCGGACGGGCGCGACGGCCTGAACGTCGTACGCGTGCTCGAGGCGATGGAGCTCTCGCTGCGCGACGCCGGGAGGCCCGTGAAGACCGCCGATCTCGCGGTCGGGTAGCGTCGTGGCCCTCTCTCCGTCGGCGCTCGCCCACCATCTGCTGCTGGGCGCCGGCGTGAGCGTTGGCGCCGGCGTGGTCTTCGGCGCCAACGTGGTCGTCCACGACGACACCGAGATCGGCGACGGCTGCTTCATTCAGGACGGGGCGGTGCTGGGCAAGGCGCCGGCGCTCTCGCCGTCGTCGACCGCCAAGCGGGGCGAACTGCCGCCGCTGCGCCTCGGGGCCGGCTGCGTCGTTTCGACCGGTGCGATCGTCTACCGCGGTGTGTCCATGGGGCCGGGCTGCGTGATCGGCGACCTGGCCAGCGTGCGCGAGCGCTGCGTGCTGGGGCAGCGCGTCGTGGTGGGCCGCGGCACGTGCGTCGAGAACGACACCACGATCGGCGACTTCACGAAGATCCAGTCGAACGCCTACATCACCGCCTACATGACGATCGAGGACCACGTCTTCGTCGCGCCCTGCGTGCAGACCACCAACGACAACTTCATGGGCCGCACCGAGAAGCGCCACGAGCTCATCCGGGGCGCAACCATCCGCCGTGGCGCGCGGATCGGCGGCGGCGTCGTGCTCTGCCCCGGCATCGAGATCGGCCGCGAGGCGTTCATAGCGGCCGGCGCGGTGGTCACCAAAGACGCGCCGGCCGGCAAGGTGCTCATGGGAGTGCCGGCGCGCGTCGTGCGCGACGTGCCCGCCGAGGAGCTCCTCGAGAACCAGTAGGTCGCCGGCGGAGGGCGGCGTCAGCCGACACCTTGACGGGTGGTCGCACCTGCGGCTGTACTAGAATCGACGGCGAAGCGCATCCGACGGTGTCCCCGCGAAGGAGTGGATCTCATGCAGAAGTACGTGTGCACGCTGTGCGACTGGGTCTACGATCCCGAGATCGGCGATCCCGACAACGGCGTCGAGCCGGGCACGGCCTTCGAAGACCTGCCCGGCGACTGGGTCTGTCCCGAGTGTGGCGCCGGTCTCGACATGTTTGAGCCGCTCGACGACGAGGACTAGCCGCCGCGGGCTGCCGGCCGCCCGGCCCGTCCGTCAGGGCAGCAGAACGAGCTTGCCGGCGGCCGGTCCCGCGGCGATCTCACGGTGGGCGGTCGCGGCCTCCGACAACGGCAGCTCGCGGGCGACGACGGGGTGCAGGCGGCCGTCGGCCAGGCCGTCGCGGAGGGCTTCGTGGATCTCGGCGAGCGCCGCGGGCGGAGCGTTGACGAGCAGCAGGCCGCGCACGTCGGCGTCGCGACTCATGAGATCGCGAGGCGAGATCTCGACGGCACCGCGACTGCCGACCACGACCACCCTGCCGCGGCGCGCGAGCAGGCCCAGGTCGGTCGCCAGGCTGGCGTGGGCGGCCATCTCGACGATGAGGTCGTACCCGCGTCCGGCGGTGAGGCCGAGTAGCTCCGCGGCGTGGCCCGGCGCCCGGTGGTCGACGACCTGGGCGGCGCCCTGCGCGGCGACCAGGCGACGGCCGGCGTTCGAGCCGGCCGTACCGTGCACCGAAAGGCCCGCCGCCACGGCGAGCTGCACGGCGGCCAGGCCGACGCCGCCGCTGGCCCCGTGGATCAGCACGAGCTCACCGGGCTGCACTCGGCCGCGCTGGAACAGCGCCCGGTAGGCGGTCGCGTACGGCACGCCGAGGGCCGCGCCCTCGGCGAACGCGGCCGTGTCGGGCAGAGGATGCACCTGAGAGAGTTCGCAGATGGCCGCCTCGGCGTACGTGCCCGTCACCGACCCCGAGGTGTAGACGCGATCGCCGACCGCGGGCCCTGTGGTGTCGCTGCCGCCGACCGCCACGACGATCCCGGCGCCGTCGCTGCCGGGGGTGTAGGGCAGCGACGGCAGGCCGGCGTACTGTCCCGAGCGCACGTAGGTCTCGACTGGATTGACTCCGCTGGCCCGCAGGCGGATCAGCACCTCGCCGTCGCGCGGCGCGCGCAGCTCGGGCACCTCTTCGAGCCGCAGGACCTCGGGGCCGCCGAAGGCCTGGACGCGGATGGCGCGCATCAGAACCTCAGGTCTTCGAGACGCCCGAAGATGACATCGCGGCCGGCCCGGTACTGGTCGGGATCCATGGCGGCGTCGATATCGGCGGGCGACAGCACGGCCAGCGCCTCGGGGTTGTCCTTGATCAGCCCGCCAAAGTCGACGCCCTCGCGCCAGGCCCGCATGGCCGCGTCCTGCACCACCCGGTAGGCGTCGTCGCGCAGCATGCCGCGGTCGACGAGCGCCAGCAGCACGGCCCCGCTGAAGACGAGGCGCTGCGACAGCGAGAGGTTGGCCAGCATGCGCGCCTCGTCGACCACCAGCGTGTCGAAGAGCTTCGTCGTCTTTTGCAGCATGTAGTCGAGCAGGATGCACGAGTCGGGGAACACGATGCGCTCGGCCGAACTGTGCGAGATGTCACGCTCGTGCCAGAGCGCCACGTTCTCCATGCCCACGAGGGCGTTGCCGCGCAGCACGCGCGCGCAGCCGGCCATGCGCTCGGAGAGGATCGGGTTGCGCTTATGGGGCATCGCCGAGGAACCCTTCTGGCCCTTGCCGAACGCCTCCTCGGCCTCGCGCACCTCGGTGCGCTGCAGGTGGCGCACTTCGACGGTGAACTTCTCGATCGAGGAGCCGACGATGGCGAGGGCCGACAGAAAGGCGGCGTGGCGGTCGCGCTGCACGACCTGGTTGGCGATCGGCTCATGGCCGAGATCGAGCTCGGCGCAGACCAGCTCCTCGACCCGCGGGTCGATGTTGTTGTAGGCGCCGACGGCGCCGCTCAGCTTGCCGACGGCGGCGCCGGCGGTCACGCGCCGCAGACGGTCGAGGTGGCGGGCCACCTCGAAGGCCCACATCCCCAGCTTCATGCCGAACGTGATGGGCTCGGCATGGACGCCGTGGGTGCGACCGACCTGCACCGTGTCGCGAAACTCGAAGGCACGCCGCTGGAGCACGATCCCCAGCGCGGTGAGGTCGCGCTGCAGCAGCTCGCCGGCGCGCTTGATCTGCAGGGCCAGACCGGTGTCGAGCATGTCGGAGCTGGTCATGCCGTAGTGGATGTACTTGGAGGCGTCGCCGACGTGTTCGGCCACGTCGGTGAGAAAGGCGATCACATCGTGATTGGTCGTCAGCTCGATCTCGGCCACTCGGGCGGCGTCAAAGCCGGCCCTGGCCTCGATCTCGGCCACGGCATCGTCGGGGACTCTGCCGAGCCGGTTCCAGGCGCGCACCGCCGCCAGCTCGACCTCGAGCCAGGTCTGCAGCTTGGCGTCTTCTGCCCAGATGGCGCCCATCTCGGGCAGCGTGTAGCGATCGATCATGAAAAGCCCTCCGTGGCAGCCGACAGGGACGGGCAGATTCTCTCACAGAGAACCGCCCGGGGGACGGGTCGCCCGGTCACTGCCGGGTGAGCAGCGTCTCCAGAGGCGGCCGGCCGTCGCTGTAGGTCACCCGGGCGCGCAGCTGGTCGCGGTCGGCAAACGACAGCGAGAGTCGCCACGACACGCCGCCCCTGGCGCCGGTCGCCACGAGGGCGTCGTCGTTGACCTGCGCCGCGCCGGCCGGCTCACCCAGGATGCGCACGCCGGCGATCGTGTAGCCGCCGCCGCTGCGGGCGATGTGGACGGCTTTCGTGGCGAAGCCCGTGTCAGACGATCCCCAGGTCCCGGGGAAGGGCTGGCCCGACGGGGTGACGCCGACGTACTGCAGCAGACCAAAGCCGCCGAGCAAGAAGAAGCCGCCGACGACGAAGGCCACCAGCAGGACGACCAGGGCCAGGACGGGCGCCAGCCACCAGGCGTCGCGCAACCGGCGCCGCCGCCGCACCGGCGGCTCGGCGGCCGCCGAGCCGCCCGCCGCCGACCGGTAGATCGTTCTCGCCGGTCTCTGGTCGCTCACCTGTCTTTGAGTCACTCCCTCATGGCGATGGCTTCGATCTCGACCTTGACGCCCTTGGGCAGCGCGGCGACGGCCACGGTGGAGCGTGCCGGGTAGGGCTTCTCGAAGAACTCGGCGTAGACGTCGTTCACCGCGGCGAAGTCGTTCATGTCGGTAAGAAAGATCGTGGTCTTGACGATCGCGTGGCTGGTGAGGGCGCCGGCCTGAAGCAGGTGCTGCAGATTGCCGAGCGCCTGGCGGGCCTGGTCGGCGGCCGTCTCGCCGACGACGGCGCCGCTCGAGTCGAACGGCACCTGCCCCGAGAAGAACACGAGACGTTCGGTCTGCACGGCCGGGGAGTAGGGGCCGATCGCGGGGGCGGCGGCTGGTGAGGTGAGGGTCTGCTTGATCATCGCAAGCTCCTTGCGTGGCGGGGGCGTGAGCGCTGTGTCAACCCAGAAAGTGCAGTAGCAGGCCGATCAGGGCCAGCACGACGACGAAGCTGAGACCGCTGATCGCCATGACCAGGATCTGGCGCTGCTGACCGGGCGGTAGAAGTGGCTGGCGGGGACCATCACTCATCGCGCATCACTTCGGCTCGTCAGACGTCGAGGATCTTCGCCGCCAGGATGGCGGCGTTGCGGGCGCCGTTGATGGCCACGCAGGCGACCGGCACGCCCGGCGGCATCTGCACGATCGACAGCAGGGAGTCGAGACCGCCGAGGTCGCTCGTCTTGATGGGCACGCCGATGACGGGCAGGTTGGTGTAGGAGGCGATCACCCCGGGCAGCGCCGCTGCCTTGCCGGCGCCGGCGATGAGCACCTTGATGCCGCGGGCCTGTGCCGTACGGGCATAGTGGGCGACCTTTTCGGGGTCGCGATGAGCCGACATGACCTGGACCTCGTGGCGTATGCGGCGCTCGTCGAGCTCGCGCCCGGCGGCGGCCATGATCTCGCGGTCGGATTCGCTGCCCATGACGATGCCCACGAGCACGGGTTCGAACTCGATGCCGACCAGCAGCGCGTCGACCTCGGTACTGGTCTTCTCCACTGCTCACTCCCTTCGGGGTGCGCGCCGCCGCGCTTGATCTTCGCAGAGCTTACCTCGACGGACGCCCGCGAACCAGAACCGCAGCGCCGCGCGCGGCGGGCGGCGCGCACGCGGCGCGCTCAGGCGCCCTTGTGTCACTGCCTGGCGAGCACTATCTGGTCTGACCAGTGGTCGGTGTACGGGTCGTAGAACGACAGCATGCCGACCGAGGGGCTGCGCAGGGCCAGGGCCCAGTTGCCCTCTCCCTGGCCGGCGTTGGGAGTCTCAAAGATGACGGCCAGCGGAGAACGCTGGCCCCGCACGACGGCGCTCGACACCCCCGGGAAGCCGTGCATCGAGAGGCTCAGCCCGTGCTTATCGAGGCTCACCTGGATCAGGCCGGCCGGCGCCGCCGGCCGCTGGGCGAGGCGGCCCTGCTGCATACCGACCATGGGTGCGGCGATGCGCCACGACCCGACATACCAGTCGTCGAGATTACGCGGCGCGGACGGTCCCGGGGTGAACGCGAAGGCAAGTCCGGCCACGGCCACGAGTACGGCGACCGCAACGTAGAACGCGCGGTCGGAGCGGCGGAGGACCATAAGGGCTCAGTCGGCCCAATCGACGGGGAAGAGGGATGTCTCGCCGGCCTCGGCCCGCACGGCCCGGTCGGCGATGTCGGGGCGCGACTGCATGCCGGCAAAGGAGATGCGCGCGAGGGCGCCGTAGGCGCGCTCGCGCGCGGCGGCGAAGTGGGTTCCCAGGGCGCTGACCGCCAGCACCCGTCCGCCGGCCGTCACGATGTCGTGGCCGTGAACGGCCGTGGCGGCGTGGTAGACGGTGACGTCGGGCAGCACGGCCGCCTCGGACAGGCCGCTGATCACGTCGCCCTTCGAGGTCGACGCCGGGTAGCCGCGCGAGGCCACAACGACCGACACGCAGGCCTCGGGCTTCCAGCGCAGATCGACCGTGTCGAGCTCGCCATGAGCCGTCGCCAGGCAGGCTTCGAGCAGGTCGCTGTCGAGCCGCGGCAGAATGGCCTGGGTCTCGGGATCGCCGAAGCGGCAGTTGAACTCGAGCAGCTTGACGCCATGCTCTGTGACGATGAGGCCGCCGTAGAGCACGCCGCGATACTCCGTGCCGCGCCGGGCCAGCGCGGCGAGCACCGGCCGGAAGAGGTCGTCGGCCACCGTCTCGGCGACGCCGGCGTCGAAACCGGGCACGGGGCAGTAACTGCCCATGCCGCCGGTGTTCGGACCCAGGTCGAGGGCGAAGATGCGCTTGTAGTCCTGGGCCGGGGCCATGGGCACGACGCGAGTGCCGTCGCATAAGGCCAGCAGCGACACTTCGGGACCGCTCAGGAACTCCTCGATCAGCACCGTGCCGCCGGCCTCGCCGAAGGCCCGGTCGGCGAGGCAGAGCCGGACCGCCGCGCGCGCCTCGCCGGCGTCCTGACAGATGAGCACGCCCTTGCCGGCGGCCAGGCCGTCGGCCTTGACCACGAGCGGAAACGACTCCCGGGTCTCGAGATCGGCCAGCGCGCCGGCGAGATCGCCGTGACGCGTGTAGCGCCCCGTCGCCACGCGGGCTTCGTCCATGATTTCCTTGGCGAAGGCCTTGCTGCCCTCGAGCCGGGCGGCGGCGCGGCGCGGGCCGAACACGAGCAGGCCGTTCTCGGTGAACAGATCGGCGATGCCGGCGACCAGAGGGGCTTCGGGGCCGACGACGGTCAGATCGATCTTCTCGCGGCGGGCGAAGGCCAGCAGGCCGGCGAGATCGTCGGCTGCGATGGCGACCGGGTCGGCCTCCTGCTCGATGCCGGCGTTGCCCGGCGCGCAGAACACCTGGGTGGCCAGCGGCGAGGCACAGAAGGCATGAACGAGGGCGTGTTCGCGACCGCCGCCGCCGACAACCAGAACGCGCATGTGGCCTCCTCGCCGTGAGGACGCGCCATCCGTGTCGGCCACCGCCGCGAAACTGCGGCGGCAGGCCAGGGCGCGTCAAGTCATTCACGAGAGTGTACGCGCGGCGACGGGGGCGCGTAAACGCGCCCCCGTCGCCGCGCCCCCGTCGCCGCGCCCCGTCGCGCGGCTGCGGTCTCAACCGGCGCTACGCGGTGAACTGGGCGGCGCGGTAGACCTCGTCGCCGCCAAAGACGGTAAGCAGCACCTTGGCCGAGCCGATCTCCGCGGCGGGCACGGCGAGGATGTTCGTGTCGACCACGATCAGGTCGGCCGACTTGCCGGCCTCGAGCGATCCGGTCTCGGAGTCGAGGCCGTGGGCGCGGGCGCCGGCGATGGTGAAGCTGTCGATCATCTGCTCGACGCCGACCCGCTCCGCGGGCCACAGCACGTCGCCGGCAGCGGCCTCGCCGGCAAACCAGCGCATCACGCCTACCTGGATGCCGGCCAGCGGGTCGGGCGGCACCGTCACCGGAAAGTCGCTGGCCGCGGCGACCGGCACGCCGGCCGCGAAGAAGCTCGCCATCGGGTACTCGCGCTCGGCTCGCGACAAGCCGAGGCAGGGAACCTGAAGGTCGTAGAAGTAGTCGTCCCTGAGGAACCAGTACGGGTTGAGGACGGCCGTGACGCCGAGCTCGGCGAAGCGTTCGATGTCGCCTGGCCGCGTGAGCTGGACGTGCGTGATCGCCGGCCGACCGCCGGCGTGGCCGGCGGCGCGCGCGGCGGCGATGGCGTCGAGCGCCATCGCCGTGGCGGCGTCGCCGATGGCGTGGTAGTGGAGCTCGAACCCCGCGCCGGCGGCCGCCACCGAGGCCGCGTTCAGGGCCGCGGGCGGCCATTCGGGAAAGCCGCGGTCGCCGGGGGTGTCGGCGTAGGGTTCGTCGAGGAAGGCCGTGTGGCTTTCGATGACGCCGTCGGCGAACAGCTTGACGGTGTCGGCCTGAAACAGCGCGCCGTGGTGTCGGGCGCGCTCGGCCGCCGCCGTGCGCAACTGCTCGTCGAGCGGCAGGTCGGATCGCAGCCAGAAGCCCGCCCGAAAGCGCACGGTCAGCTCGCCGGCGCGCTGCAGAGCCTCGAAGGCGTCGAAGATCGGCCCGCCGGCGACGAGCATGGGGTCGAACACCGACGTGATGCCCAGGGGGCCGGCGACCGCGCGCTGAAAGTGGCGCAAGCCGGCCGCGCACTGGTCGCTCGAGAACGGCGCCGCCGCCCCGTCGACCAGCTGCTGCGCCCCCTCGCGTAGCGTGCCCGACGGCGCCCCGGTCGCGGGGTCGCGTTCGATGAGGCCGTTCGGCGGGTCGGGCGTGTCGATCCCCACGCCGGCGAGTCGCAGGGCGAGGCTGTTGGCCCAGAGGGAGTGGCCGTCTTCGGAGTGCAGCAGAGCCGGCCGGTCGGCGACGGCGGCGTCGAGCGCGGCCGCCGTGGGACCGTGACCGGGCGTCACGACGTTGCTCCAGCCCCAGCCGCGGATGGCGGGCAGCTCGGGGTGGTCGGCGGCGAAGACGCGCACCGCCGCCACGTAGGCCTCGAGCGAGCCCAGACCCTTTAACCCGACGCCGAAGACCTCGCCGACGGTCTCGCTGGCGTGGGCGTGGCTGTCGATGAACCCGGGCAGCACGAGGCGCCCGTCAAGGTCGATGACTCGCGTGGCCGGGTCGCAGAGGCGGCGCACGTCGTCGTCGCTGCCCACGGCGGCGATGCGGCCGTCGGTGACGGCCACGGCCTGGGCGACCGTGTGGGCAGCGTCGGCGGTGTAGACGACCCCGTTCAGCAGGGCGCTGTCGGCCGGGCGGGCGGCGCTGTGCCCCGCGTCCGGCGTGGGGCTCACGCCTCCTCCGTCTGAATGCGGCGCCGCCGGCGCGCAAACCAGATCGCGGCGCCCCCGACGACGAGCACGACGACGATCGCGACGGCGATGGTCGCGCCTTTGGCGCCGCCGCCGCCGCCCGAACCGCTGCTGACCGGTCGCAGGTTGACATACGATTCGACGCCGCCGGTCGTCATGAAAACCGGCCCCCGACCGTTGAACATCGGCGTCCAGCCGGTCCAGCGCGAGGTGTTACAGGCCTCCAGGTACTGCGGGTAGACGAGCACGATCTGCGGCGACTGCTGGTAGAAGATCTGCTGCATCTGCCGGATGCGGGTCATGCGTGTGGTGGGATCGAGCGCGGTCGCCTGCTGGGCGTTCAACTTGTCGAAGGCGGCGTTCGACCAGGCCGGTTCGTTGGTGGCGCCGATCTGCGCGGTCGTAAAGGCGGTGAGCGTCTGACCGGGGTCTCCGTAGCCTGCCCAGTCGTCGACATAGAGGTCGTAGTCGGGGGCGAAGGTCTTGCCCTTAAAGTTGAAGAGGCTGGCCTCGACGGTGCCGCGGTCGAGCACCGAGAGGGTGACCTTGAGGCCGAGCTGTTGCAGCCAGCCGGCGATCAGCTTGGCCTCGATCTGGGACTCGGGGAAGTCGGTCGCGCTCCATAGGCGCAGGGTGATCGGCTTGCCCTTGGAGAGGCGCAGCCCGCTCGGCGAGAGCGTGTAGCCGGCCGCATCGAGGAGCTGGTCGGCCTTGGCGAGGTCGAACGTGTAGGCCTGGCCGGCCGGCGGCTGCCAGTGGTAGTCGGGGTCGGCCCAGGTGTTCGGCGGCATGATCGACGTTGCCGGCGCTGCGAGACCGACGTAGGCGATCTGACAGAGCTTGCTGCGGTCGATCGCGTAGTTCAGGGCGTCGCGAAAGCGCGCGTCGCGGAGCACGGGGTTGCCGGTCGAGTCGGGCGACGAAGAGCAGTTGAGGTCGACGTAGTCCCAGTTGAAGAAGTTGTAGGCGATAGTGTGGATGCCGGCCTGCGGGGGGAGCAGCTTGAACTCGGCTTCGGGAATGCCCCAGGCGGCGTCGAGGGTCCCCGACTTCAGATCGGAGACCATGGTGTCGGCGTCCTGGTACATCTCGAAGAAGATCTGGTCGACGGTCGGTCTCTTGCCCCAGTAGTAGGGGTTGCGGGCCATCTCGACGTAGGAGCCCTTCTTGAAGGCCACCGTGTAGAACGGGCCGCTGCCGACGATCGGTGGCTTGTTGGCGTACGTCGTCGCCGCGACCTGTGGTGAGACGTGCTCCCAGATGTGCTGGGGGAGGATCGGCAGGAAGATGTGCTCCATGTCGGCCTTGGGCTGCGAGCAGGTGATCTGCACCGTCGTCGGATCGATCTCTTTGGCTCCCGTGATGCCGACGGTGGCCAGAGCCAGGTTGGCCATGTTGTTCTTGACGACGTAGTTGTAGGTAAAGGCCACGTCGGCCGCGGTCAGCGGCCGGCCGTCCGACCATTTCACGTTGGGCCGCAAGTGGATGGTCCAGACCTTGCCGTCCGGCGAGAGGCCGCCGTTCTGCTTTGTCGGAAACTGCGCAGCGAGGTCGAGCGTCGGCTGGCCGCCGCTAAGGCCAAAGCCGAAGAGGAAGTCATAGTTGATCGCCCAGATCTCGTACGTGGAGTTTGCCCAGCCCACGAACGGGTTCAGGTTGTCGGGCTCCGCGGTCCAGCCGATCTTGAGCACGACTTTGCCGGGCGCCGGCGATGGCGACGAGCTCGCCGCCAGGGCGCCGGCGAGGCCCCAGACCAGGCCCGCGACCAGCACCAGCGCGACGAGCAGCAGGAGCCGGCGGGTGGTCGAGTTGCGCTTCATGTCGTCCTCCTTGGTCGGTCCGGCCGGTCCGCGTTGGTCTCATACCAGGGATGGGCGCGTGCGAAGGCGTCGGCGGCGGCAAAGACGGTCGTGTCGTCGTAGGTGCGCCCCACGATCTGCAGGCCGATCGGTACGCCGCAGGCAGCGCGCGCCGCCGGAATCACCATTACTGGGCAGCGGCTGCACATGTTGAACGGGAACGTCAGCGCGCGGTCGAAGACGACGTCAATGTCGTAGTCGCCGGCGGCCGCCAGCGCCGGCTGAGTGAAGACCGGGCTGATCAGGAGGTCGTAGCGTTCGAACAGCGCGGCCAGGTGGCCGTAGGTCTCGCCTTCGATCTCGAGCGAGGCCAGCAAGCCGACGTTCGGGCGCTTGACGGCGTCTTCGGCGAACGCGACGGCGTACGGTGTGAGCAGCTCGCGATGCTCTTCGAGGATCGTGCCGATCCAGCTCCCGAATATGGCCGCGAAGTGGGCGCGGGCAGCCTCGCGCATGGCTTCGAGCGACCAGCCCAGCTCGACCTCAGTGACCGTCGCGCCGAGCGCGCGGAACGTCTTGGCGGCCTCGCGGACGGTGGCGACGACTTCGTCGTCGACGTCGAAGCCGCCGAGGTCGACGCTGCAGGCGACGGTCATGCCGGCGACCGGCGGCAGCTCGGCGGGGATCGTGAGCTTGGGCCGCAGCGAGACGATGTCCTCGGGGTGCGGTCCGGCCATGACGTTCTCGAGCAGGCGACAGTCGTCGACGGTGCGCGCCATCGGGCCTTCGTGGCAATAGTGGTCGAGGTTGAAGGGCGGCATCTGAGGCACCCTGCCGTACGGCGGCTTGAACCCGACGACGCCGCAGAACGACGCCGGGATGCGGATCGAGCCACCGATGTCGGAGCCGGTCGCCAGGGTAGCCATGCCGGCCGCCAGCGCCGCGGCGGAGCCGCCCGAGGAGCCGCCGGGGCTGAAGGCCGGGTTCCAGGGGTTGCGGGTGACGCCCCACAGCCGGGATTCGGTGATCGCCGCGCAGCAGAACTCGGGGGTCGCCGAGCGCGCGTGGATGATGGCGCCGGCGTCGATGATGCGCTGCACGCTGGCGGCGGTGACCTCGGCGATCGTGTCCTTGAAGACCAGCGAGCCGGCGGTGCACGGCTGTCCGGCGACCTCGACCTCATCTTTGACGGCGACCGGGATGCCTTCGAGCGGGCGCGGGCCGCCGTGCCTGCCGGCGAAGCGCTCCTCGGCCAGCCGGGCGGCCTGCACGGCCTGGTCGAAGAAGCGGATGGGCAGGGCGTTCACGACGGCGTCGAGGTCTTCGATACGGGCGATCGTCGCCGCCATGAGCTCGACCGGCGACAGCTCCCGGGCGGCAAACAGGGCGCCGGCCGCCGTGGCGCTCAGGTAGTGCAGATCCGTCGCAGTCATGAGACCCCCTTGTCGGCCGGGCGGCGGACGCGCCAGCTTGCGGCGAGTCTAGAACCTTCCCTGACGGGAAGGTCAAGGGGCCGGGTCGGCGCGGGGCGCGGGCCTGTGCCCGCGCCCCGCGCCGACCTCACGAGCCGCTGTCCTTACGGCTCCGGACGGGCAGCGTGAGCTCGGTGACAAAGCCCGCGGGATCGTCGGTGTCGCGCTCGTCGACGACATAGAACTCGCGCACCGGACCGCAGACCACGTGATCACGCTGCGCGGCCCAGGCCAGCAGCGTGGCCAGGGCGCGCCAGATGTCAGTGTATGGTCCGAGGCACAGTGTGCGGGCCGCCGCCCCACCGGGGAGCTGCCAGGCGCCGGCCGCCGCGGCGTCGGACGGGGCGATCGGCAGACAGACCTCCATCTCCAGGCCCTCGTACCATTGCAGCGGGTTGTGGTACAGCACGATCTCGCGGCCCGACGCCGCGACGCCGAGGCCGGCCAGCCGCTGCCGGAGCTCGCCCAGACAGCGGGCGTAGTTCGGGTCGATCTCCGGCTGCGGCGTCGTCGTTCTGACGCTGACGACCCAGATCGGGTCGAGCGTGACGAGCTCGCCGGCATAGGGCAGCAGGCCGTGGTCGACCTCGAGAGCCCTGTCGATGCGCGCCAGGATGCGGTCGGTCTCGGCGCGCCGTTCCAGGATGTGCCGGCGGTGTTCCCGCAGGACGTCGCGCGTGCGCTCGGCCGCGCCCGGGCCGATCAGCACCGCGATCTCGGCGAGCGGGACCTCGAGGTCATGCAGGAGTCCGACCAGAACGCCGGTGTCGAGCTGGTCGAGGCTGTACAGGCGGTAGCCCGTCTCCTGATCGGTGACCGCCGGGCAGAGCAGTCCGACGGCGTCGTAGTGTCGCAGCCGCTTGGCGGCGATGCCGGTCATCCCCGCGAACCGACCGATGGTCAGCAGGTGGCGGCGATCGTCGTCCACCGCTTAAGCGGTCACACCGCGCCGCCGCGGCCGATGGAGCGCGGCAGCACGATGGTCTCCTCGCGCCCGGGGCCCACGGCGATGAACTTGACGCGCGTCTTGGTGAAGTCGGCGATGAACTGTACGTAGTCGCGGGCGGTTTCGGGCAGGTCGGCCCACTCCTCGCAGTGGCGCAGGTCGTCGGTCCAGCCGGGCAGCTCTTCGAGCACCGGCTTGGCGTGGTGGAAGTCGGTCTGCAGCAGGGGGAACTCGTCGTGCATCTTGCGGCCGGCCTTGTAGCGGGTGCAGACCTTGAGCACCGGCAGGCCGGTAAGGACGTCGAGCTTGGTGATGGCCAGGTGAGTGATGCCGCTCACACGCACCGCGTAGCGCAACGCCACCAGGTCGAGCCAGCCGCAGCGGCGCTGGCGGCCGGTCGTCGTGCCGAACTCCTGGCCCACCTCGCAAAGGGCGGCGCCGGCGTCGTCGAACAGCTCGGTCGGGAACGGTCCTTCGCCGACCCGGGTGGTGTAGGCCTTGGCCACGCCGACCACGTTGTCGATGCGGGTGGGCCCGACGCCGGCACCGACGCAGGCGCCGCCGGCGATCGGGTTGGAGCTCGTGACGAACGGATACGTGCCGAAGTCGATGTCGAGCAGCGTGCCCTGGGCGCCCTCGAACAGCACTTCGCGGCCGTCGTCCAACGCCTTGTTGACGAGCAGTGAGGCGTCGCAGATGTGGGGTTCGAAGCGCTCGCGGTAGGCCAGCACCTCGTCGGTCACCTGGTCGGGGTCGAGCGTGCCGATGTCGTAGAGCTGCAGCAGCTGGTTCTTTTCGTCGAGCGCCACGCGCACCTTGCGGCGCAGGATCTTCTCGTCGAGGAGGTCCTGCACCCGCACGCCGACGCGAGCCACCTTGTCGATGTAGCAGGGCCCGATGCCGCGCCCGGTGGTGCCGATCTTGAACTTGCCGAGCTGGCGCTCGGCGGCGCCGTCGAGCAGCAGGTGGTAGGGCATGATGAGGTGGGCGTTGGCCGAGACGCGCAGGTTGTCGGCGCCGATGCCGCGCGCCCGCAAGGCGTCGATCTCGCCGAACAGGATGTGCGGGTCGATGACGACGCCGTTGCCGATCACACACGTCTTGGCCTCGTAGAGGATGCCCGACGGGATGAGGTGAAACTTGAACTCCTCGCCGTCGCGCACGATCGTGTGGCCGGCGTTGTTGCCACCCTGGAAGCGGCAGACGACGTCGGCCCGCTCGGCCAGCAGGTCGGTGATCTTGCCCTTGCCTTCGTCGCCCCACTGGGCGCCGATCACGATGGTCGCCGGCATCAGCTTGCCCCCCCGTTGAGGATGGATCGGGCGGCGAGCACGCCGGAGGCGCTCGCCTGGACGAGCCCCCGGGTGACGCCCGCCCCGTCGCCGATCGCGTAGAGATTCTGGACCTCGGTCTGCAGCCCTTTGTCGAGCTGTGGCCGGGCCGAGTAGAACTTGACCTCGACGCCGTAGAGCAGCGTGTCGCGCGCGTTCACGCCGGGGGCCAGCGCGTCGAGCGCCTCGAGCATGTCGAGGATATCGCGCAGGTGACGGAAGGGCAGCACGAACGACAGGTCGCCCGGGGTCGCGCCGGTGAGCGTGGGCTGCACGGTGCTGCGCCGCAGGCGCGCGGCAGTCGAGCGGTGGCCGGCCAGCAGGTCGCCCAGCCGCTGCACGATGATGTCTTCACCGAGCAGGTTGGCCAGGCGGGCGATCGACTTGCCGTAGGCGATGGGGTCGTTGAACGGCTGGGTGAAGTCGGTCGAGACGAGCAGCGCGAAGTTGGTGTACTCGGTCTTGCGATCGGCGTAACTGTGGCCGTTGACGGTAACGACGTCGCCGTAGTTCTCGACCGACACGACGCCCTGTGGGTTCATGCAGAACGTTCGTACCGGGTCGTCGAAGGTGTGAGCGTAGTAGATGAGCTTGCTCTCGTAGAGCACGCTCGTCAGGGGCTCCATGACGACGGCCGGCACCTCGACCCGCACGCCGATGTCGACCGGGTTGGTGCGCACGGCGATGCCGAGTCGACGGCACTCCTCGACGAGCCAGGCCGCTCCCTGGCGCCCGGGCGCCAGGATCACGGCGTCGGCGCTGATGCGGCTGCCGTCGGTGCAGGTCACGCCGGTGGCCGCGCCGTCGCGCACAGTGATGCTCGCGACCGTCGTGGCGGTGCGTACCGCGACGCGCGGCTCGAGGTCGACGCGCATGGCCTTGAGGATGCCGGCCGCCCGGTCGCTGCCCATGTGGCGCACCGGCGAGGCCACCAGGGTCATGCCGTGCACCAGCGCCTGGCGGCGGATGGCTTCGACGTTGGGGCTCATGGCTCCGTGGACTTCGGCCGGCGCGCCGTAGGACAGCCAGATGTCGTCGACGTAGTGCACGAGGTCGGCCAGCTCCTGGTCGGGCACGAACTCGTCGAGCCAGCCGCCGACCTCGGGCGACAGGGTGAGCTTGCCGTCGGAGAAGGCCCCGGCGCCGCCCCAGCCGCAGGTGACGTCGCACGGCGAGCAGTTGGCGCACACGCCTGTGTCGCGCGCCGGGCATGTGCGTCGGTCGATGTCGGGGCCCTGTTCGAGCAGCAGGACGGAGCTGCCGTTGCGGCGTACGAGCTCGAGCGCGGCGAAGATGCCGGCTGGGCCGGCCCCGGCGATGACGCAATCGTAGTGTGTGAGTGTCGGATCCACTGTGGCGGCGGGGGGAGACAAAAAGAGAAGGGACTTCCCTTTCGGAGATAGTAAGGCCTCCCGCGCTCGAACTCAAATGGCGCCGCGGTCGGGCGGGCCGCGCGCCGCCGCTTCGCCCGCGCTGCGCCGCGAGGCTGATACGATTGCCGTCCGGCCACCTCGAGTAGAAAGAGCTCATGGACGATCCCGTGCTTGCGCGCCGCAGCATCCGCGCCTACACTGCCGAGCCGGTGACCGGCGACCAGGTCGAATCTCTGCTGCGGGCGGCCATGGCGGCGCCCTCGGCCGGTAACCAGCAGCCGTGGCGGTTCGTGGTCGTCACCGAGCGCGCCACCCTGGCCGCGATCCCTTTGGTGCATCCCTACTCCCGCATGCTCGAGCACGCGCCGCTGGCCATTGTGGTGTGTGGTGTCGAGGAGGGCCAGCGCTGGCCGCAGTACTGGGTCCAGGACTGCGCCGCCGCGGTCGAGAACCTGCTCATCGAGGCGGTGCAGCTCGACCTGGGCGCCGTCTGGCTCGGCGTGTACCCGCTCGACGAGCGCGTACAGGGCCTGCGCCGGCTGCTAGGCATGCCCGACGACGTGATCCCCTTCGCCGTGGTGGCGGTCGGTCATCCCGCGGAGAACAAGAGGCCGGCGGACCGCTACGACCCGGCGCGCGTCCATCGCGAGCGCTGGTAGCGCGGGTCGCCAGCCGGCACGTCTCGGCCGCGCGCGCCGGCAGCCGCCGCTGCGAGCTCCTCACACCGCCGCTAAGGCGCCGGCGGGCTGCGGCGAACGGCGCCGCGTGCCCGTTGGGGCGTGGTAAGGTCGTTTTTGCCCTACAGGGTGCGCCGGGGTGAGGGCAGGCCGGCGAGGAGAGCCTCTTGACAGACTCCTGGATCAAAGTCGCAGACGAGGGCGCGGTGGCCGACGGTGGACTGCTGGCCGTGTACCCGTGCGGGCTCGGCCTGCTGCTCGTCAAGGCCGGCGGGACCGTCTATGCGGTGGCCAACCGCTGCGCTCACATGGCCTGTCCGCTCGAGGCCGGCGCTTGCGACGGATTCGTCATCACCTGCCCCTGCCACGACTGGCGGTTCGATGTGCGCACCGGCGCCTTCGTCGAGGCGCCCGAGATCTCCATCCCCACCTATCCCGTGCGGGTGGCCGGTGGCGAGGTCTTCGTCGAGCTTTAGCAAGGAGGAAGCGTGAACGACCCCGTGTTCGTCTACGCCCTGAGCACCTGTCCGTGGTGCCGCAAGGCCAAGCAGTACTTCGAAGAGAACGACGTCGTCTTCGAGGCCGTCGACGTCGACCTGCTGGCAGACGACGAGAGCGACCGGCTGGCCGACGAGGCCTTCACGCTCTCCGGCTCGCGCGCCTACCCCGTGGTGAAGATCGGCGCCGAGGTGATCGTCGGCTATGCGCCGGAGCGCTACGCCCAACTGCTGGGGATCGCGACCTGATGGCTCACGAGGCGCGGTCGGCCGCGCTGCGCGAGCTCTTTGCGCCGCTGGTCGGGGCGCTCGGCTACAAGTTCACGCCGGACCAGGAGCTGGCCGACTTTCTGCTCGAACAGGAGGCGGTGCTCGAGGAGACCAAGGGGGCGCCGTACTGCCCCTGCCAGGTGCGTACGCACCGGCGCGAGCACGACATGACGATCGTCTGTCCGTGCATCCCCTATCATCGAGCCCACTTCGACGCCATGCGGCGCTGCTGGTGCGGGCTGTTCGTCCACCGGGACGTGACCGACCCCGGCGACCTTCCGCAGATCGCCGCGAGCGAGCTCGGGATCGAGGGGTGAGGCGCCGTGTGGACTGAGGTGGCCAAGGTGGGCGACATCGCCGCCGGCGGCCTGAAGTTCGTCAAGCTCGGCGGCGCCCAGGCGGCGCTGGCCAACTGCGACGGCACGTTCTTCGCCGTCGGTCGGCGCTGCGGCCACATGAACGCGCCGCTCGACCAGGGCACGCTGGCGGGCTTCGTGCTCACCTGCCCGCTGCACTATGCCCAGTTCGACGTGCGCGATGGCACGGTGCTGGCCTATCCGCTCGACCGGTACTTCGGCGCGGAGCCATTGCCGGCGGCCGCCCGGCACGTGCTCGACGTCGAGCAGCGGCTGCAGCGCAAGATCCGCGTCGACGGCCTCGCCACCTGGCCGGTCCGGGTGACCGGCGAGAGCATCGAGGTCGACCTCTAGAGCTCGCCGCCGGCTTTTTGCGGCGCCCACCCGCCGGCGCGTACGTGGCCGGCGGGCGTTCATCAAGCAACCGACAAGGAGGAAGAGCATGGCGTTCGAACTGCCGCCTCTGCCCTGGGCCGAGGATGCGCTGGAGCCGGTCACATCGGCCCGTACCATCGGCTTTCACTACGGCAAGCACCACCGCGCCTACGTCGACAACCTGAACAAGCTGGTGGCCGGCACCGACCTTGAGAGCCGCAGCCTCGAAGAAGTGATCGCCGCGGTCGCCGGCGACCCGGCCAAGGTGGGGGTGTTCAACAACGCCGCGCAGGTCTGGAACCACACGTTCTTCTGGCAGTCGCAAAAGCCGGGCGGCGGCGGCGCTCCGAGCGGCCCGCTGGCCGACCAGATCGCGGCCACGTTCGGCGGCCTCGCCGGCCTTGTCGAGCAGTTCAAGGCGGCGGCCGGCGGACGGTTCGGCAGCGGCTGGGCCTGGCTGGTCGCCGACGCGGGCGCGCTCAAGATCGTCACGACGCCCAACGCCGAGATGCCGGCGCCGCCGGTCAAGCCGCTGCTCACCTGCGACGTGTGGGAGCACGCCTACTACCTCGACTTTCAGAACCGCCGTCCCGACTTCGTGCAGGCCTTCTTCGACAGCCTGGTCAACTGGGACTTCGCGGCGCGCAACCTCGCCGGCTAGGGCCGAGCCAACGGGCGGTCGGGCTCGCGCAGGCGCCGCGGGTGGCCCGGCTGCCCTCTTGCGCACTGCCGGGCGGCCGCGCCGCAGGCGCGGCCGCCCGGCGGGTGCGTGGTAGTGTCTGCGGACAGGGGGGGCTCGCCCCCAGGGTAGTCAGGAAAGGGACCGGCGTGCCGCTGCTGCGCCTCGACGAAGACCCCGGCCAGCTCGTCCTGCACGCTCAGGGCGCCGTCTGCACGAGCACGCGCGAGGTGGTCGACAGCGCACCGTTCGAACGTCTCGTCGCCCTCTACCTGGCCCACCTGGCCGCTCACGATGCGCCGCTGCTCGAGGCGCTCGGCGTCGACGCCGTCGACGCGGTGGCCCGCGCGGCGCTCGTCGATCTGCTCCGCCTGCTGGCGCACAACCCTCTCGAGCGTGTCGCCCGGGGATCAGCCGAGGGTGCGCCGCTGCTTGAACGGCGCCCGGCGCTGCAGCGCTTCGTCGAGGGACTCTACGACTTCTGGCGGCGCTTCGACCGCTTTCTCGTCGATCATGTCGGCCCCGGGTCGGGCGGCCGCGGCAGCGCCGCCTACCGGACCTTCAGCGGCAGTCTCGAAGCGCTGGCGGCGCTCGTGCGCGACCTGTATCGCGACGTCGCCGAGAACGTGAGCGGCGCCCACCCGCTCGTCTACCGTCAGGTGCACGCCGGCGCCGAGCTCGGCGTCATCGTCGCGCCGCGACGCTGGCCGGCCGCGGCTGGGTACGGCGCTCTGCTGGGCGACATCCCGTTCGTGACCCGCGTCGTCATGTACCCGCCGCTGATCCTCGATCCGCCGGCCAACACGCGCGCCGGCAGCTTCACTGAGGTGGCCGACGACCCGCTGGCCGGCCTGGAGCTCGATGCCGATCGCTGGCTGTGCTACCCGGCGGTCGTCGGACGTCTCGTGGTGTTCGTCTACATCGAGCAGCGCTTCTTTGGCCTTGGCCTGTCGTTGGCCAACCTGTTCGAGCTCGCCGACGACGAGCAGGTGGCCGCCGGGCCCGACGCTGTGCTGCTCTACGGCGTCCCCGCCGGCGCCCTGGCGCGCTTCGGCCAGCGACCCGCCGTGTTCTTCGACGACGCGCTGCACGGCCTGCTGGTCGGGGCGCTGCCGCTCGACGACGGCTTCGCCTACTTCGGCTACCTCAAGAAGATGATCCTCACGCTGCATAACGTGGCCGCCATGAAGCGCGGCCTCATGCCGTACCACGGCGCCTTTACCAGGCTGCTGCTGCGGGGCGGCGCCGCGGCGGGCGTGCTGCTGGTCGGCGACACGGCGACCGGCAAGTCCGAGACCCTCGAGGCGCTGCGCCTGGCCGCCGGCGGCAGAGTGGCGGAGTTGCGCATCGTCGCCGACGACATGGGCGTCCTCGAGGTAGTCGAGCGCGAGGGCCGGCCGGCGCTGCTGGGCTACGGCACCGAGATCGGCGCCTTCGTGCGCCTGGACGACCTGCAGCAGGGCTACGCCATCGGCCAGATCGACCGGGCGATCATCATGAGCCCGCAGAAGATCAACGCCCGGGTGGTGCTGCCGGTGACCACTCTCGACGAAGTGCAGCGCGGCGAGCCGGTCGACGTGCTGCTGTACGCCAACAACTTCGAGCCGGTCGACGACGAGCACCCGATCATCGAGCGCTTCGCCGACCCGGCCGCGGCCCTCGCCGTCTTTCGCGAGGGCCGCGCCCTGTCGCGGGGCACGACCGCCGCGAGCGGTCTCGTGGCCAACTATTTCGCTAACATCTTTGGCCCGGCTCAGCGGCCGGCCCAGCACGACGCCCTCGCCGAGCGCGCCTTCGCGGCGGCCTTTGCCGGCGGCGCGTATGTCGGGCAGCTGCGCACCAGGCTCGGTCTGCCGGGGTTTGCCGGCGAGGGACCGCGCGCCGCCGCCGCGGCCCTGCTCGAACTGATCGCTTAGGACCACGAAAGGAAGGGCACGCACGTGAAGGCGCTCTACGAGACCAACGAGACCGACCTGCAGCTCGTCAGTCGGGGCAAGGTCCGCGACGTCTACGCCCTCGGCCACGACACGCTGGTGATCGTCGCCACCGACCGCATCTCGGCTTTCGATGTGATTCTGCCGACGCCCATCCCCGGTAAGGGCGAGGTGCTCACCCAGCTCTCGAACTTCTGGTTCGAACGCACCCGCGACATCATCGCCAACCACGTGGTCGACCCCGAACCGTTCGCCAACCGCCCCGCCAAGGAGCATTTGCAAGGCCGTTCCGTGGCGGTCCGCCGCTGCGCGGCGCTGCCGGTCGAGGCCATCGTGCGCGGCTATCTCACCGGCTCAGGCCTCAAGGACTACGAGCGCAGCGGCATGGTCTGCGGTATCGCGCTGCCGCCCGGCCTGGTCGACGGCAGCCGGCTGCCGTCGACGATCTTCGCGCCCTCGACCAAGGCGGCGGGGGGCGCGCACGACCAGAACATCTCGTTCGCGGCCGTCTGCGACCTGATCGGCGCCGACCTGGGGGGGCAGGTGCGCGACGCGGCCATCGCCCTGTATGAGTTCGGCGCCGCGTTTGCCCTGGAGCGCGGCATCATTATCGCCGACACGAAGTTCGAGTTCGGCCTGCTGGACGGCGAGCTCATCCTGATCGACGAGGCGCTCACCCCCGACTCGTCGCGATTCTGGCCGGTCGACGGCTACGAGCCGGGGCGCGCCCAGCCGAGCTTCGACAAGCAGTTCGTGCGCGACTACCTCGAGACGCTCGACTGGAACAAGCAGGCCCCCGGGCCCGAGCTGCCGCCCGCGATCGTCGACAGGACGGCGGCCAAGTACGCCGAGGCGTGGCGGCGCCTCACCGACAGGGCGTAGGCTCAAGAGGTACCGGGGCGCGGCTGCGGAGAGGGTCGAAGGCATTGGCCATCAGACGAGTGATGTTCTGGACGGGCGTGGCGCTGACCATCGTGCTGGTCGCGCTGGGCATCTGGTACTACGTGCGCGACGATTACCCGTTTCAGATCACCGCGAGCGAGATCACCGGTCTTTCGTATCGCTCCACCGCGTCCGGCGCCGTGGTGTCGGGGTACATCGCCCGTCCACCGGTGGAGCTGGCCGGCTGGATCAGCAGCATGGAGAAGGATTCGAGCGATCAGGCGGTGCCGGTGACCACGGTGGTGACGATCATGCGCTCCAGCGGGCCGGCGCTGCGCCTCTCCATCGGCGGCGCGCGCGGTGTTGGGCGCTGGCTCGACGCCGACGGCGTTGCGACGGCGCCCGTGGGGGTGCAGCTCGGCCAGGCGTTTCTGTGGTACGTGAGGGGCGTGGGCGACGCCCTCGCCACCGGCCGGCACGGCGTCACGCCGCGCTCGACTCCACTGGCCGTCGGGGCTTCGCCGCCGTCGCCGCCGGCCGCCTCGCCGGCCGCCTCGCCCATGGCGTCGCCGGCCACGTCGCCCAGGCCGACCCCGGCGGCGAGTCACACGCCGTAAGCGCACGGCCCCGCCGGCCGGTATCTGCTCACAAAAAGGAGGGAGCGTCATGCTGAAGGGGTTCAAGGAGTTTATCTTGCGCGGCAACGTCGTCGACCTGGCCGTGGCCGTTGTCATCGGCGCCGCCTTTGGGGCGGTCGTGACGGCCTTCGTCAAAGATCTGATCACTCCGCTGATCGCCGCCGTCTTCGGCAAGCCCGACTTCTCGACGCTGTCGTTTACGATCAACAGCAGCACGTTTCTGTACGGCCAGTTCATCAACGCCGTCGTCGCCTTCGTGCTGATCGCGGCCGCCGTCTACTTCGTCGTCGTGGCCCCGATGAACGCGATCGCCGCGCGGCGCGCCAGGGGCCAGGACCCGACGACCAGAGAGTGCCCGCAGTGCCTGAGCGAGATCCCCCTCGGCGCCCGGCGCTGCCCGCAGTGCACGTCGGAGCTGTCGCCGGCAAGCGGCGCGTGACGGGCCCGGATCCGGCGGCCGCGCTCGGCCGCGACACCGCGGCTCACTGGGACGGCCTGTACCGCGCGGGCGGCGAGATCTGGGGCGGCACGCCGAGCGAGCTGGTGGCGGTGGCCGTCGAGCGCCTGCGAACGCGGGGGCCCGCGGCCGCGAACCTGACCCTGCTCGATCTGGGCTGCGGCTACGGCCGCGACGCCGTCGCCCTGTGGCACGCGCTGGGGCTCGCGATCGTGGGCGTCGATGGGGCGGCGCGCGCCATCGAGATGGCGCGCGCCGCCCTCCCGACCGGAGCACGCATCGAGTACCGTTGCGCGAATCTTGCCGACTCAGCCTGCGCCGGGGCCGGTCGCCCCCGCTTCGACGCGGTGTACTGCTCGAACGTCTACCAGCTTCTCGGGCCGGCGGAACGCGCCGCCTTGCGCGTGACCGTACGCGACCAGCTCGCGCCGGGCGGCCTGTTCTTTCTGAGCACGCTGTCGACCCGTGACCCCCAGCACGCGGGTAAGGGCCGACCGGTGCGCGGCGAGCCGGGCTCCTTCGTGGAACGCACGTACCTGCACCTCTGCCACCGCGCGGAGCTCGCCGGCGACTTTGACTTTCTGCGCCTCGAACGTCTCGACGAGATCGCCTACCGCGAAGAGCGTCTCGCGGGCGCGCCGCACGATCACGTGAGCTGGGTGGTGGTCGGCCGGGCGTCGTAGGGCGTCAGGCCCCGAGCCCGTAGACCTTGCCCCCGTTGAGGCTCGACAGGTAGAGCTCGCCGCCGGCATCCTGCCCGAACGAGGTGACGTTCGTCAGCTTCTGCGAGATGCCGGTGAGGATGTGCGCGGCGCCCCCGGGGCCGGCCTTGAACCAGACGCGGCCGCTGCAGTAGTCGGCGAACAGGTAGTAGCCGCGCAGGGCCGGGATGGCGGCGCCGCGATACACGTAGCCGCCGATGACCGCGCAGCCGAGACTGTGCGAGTACTCCGCGACCGGTGCGACGAGATGCGTGCGCACGATGGGCTGCGGCTTGTAGATGTGGCGGCCCTCGTAGTAGCTCCAGCCGAAGTTGGCGCCCGGCTTGGCGCCGGCCTTGAGATAGTCGATCTCCTCCCACTTGTTCTGGCCGACGTCGCCGATCCACAGGTTGCCGGTCTTGCGGTCAAAAGAGAATCGCCACGGGTTGCGCAGGCCGTAGGCGAAAAGGACGGGCCTGGAGCCGGCCGCAGCGACGTTGAGGCGCCAGATCTTGGCGTAAGGGACCTTCAGGTTCTGGCCGTTGTCGTTGGGGTCGCCCGCGCCGCCGCCGTCGCCGACGCCGATGTAGAGCAAGCCGTCGCGGCCAAAGGCGAGCTGGCCGCCGTTGTGATTGGGATGAGCGTGGTGGGCGACGGCCCACAGCACCGTGGCCGAGGCGGGGTCGGCCAGACCGGGATTGCCGGAGCTGACCACGTAACGAACGACCCTTATGTCGCCCGCGACGTCGGTGTAGTAGATGTAGAAGCGTCCGTTGGCGGCGTAATGGGGGTCGAAGGCCAGCGAGAGAAGGCCCTGCTCGCTGCCGCCCGAGACGAGACCGCGGATGCGCAGAAACGGTGTGGCCAGCAGCTTGCCGTTCTGGATCACGCGGATGGCGCCGGTCTTCTCGACCACGAACAGCCGGTGGATGTCGCCGGGCGGCGCGGTCACGCCGAGGGGCTGCGACAGGTTCTTCGCGACGAGGCGGAGCCTGACGGTCGGCACGGTCACGGCCTGTAGTCTGTGGCTCGGCGTCCGGCGGATCGGGTTCTGCGCCGCGGCGCGGCTGCCGGCGCTCGCCGAGACCAGCACCAGGGCCGCCACGGCGCCGCCGGCCGCCAGACAGATCGCGGCCCAGGCGAGCAATCCGCGTAATCTCATCGTCTACCTCGAGGTCGCCGGCAGGATGCTCGCAACGTGCCCCGCAACCGCGCGACGTAAGCCTTTGAGGAGCCGGGGCGGCGCCCGGCGCAAGAGCCCTAGCAGGCTGCGGAACAAAGCGGCCGTGAGAGAAGCGCAGTCGCCGAGTGGACCCGCGGGAACCGAGGAGCGACCCGATGCGACCCCTCGCGAGCCCCAAAGCGGGGCCTGCGGGGCCGAT
>Ga0182014_10000645_pt1 | contig 46999 bp, 46 predicted proteins | sample 612S2DmetaG_FD_120489 | JGI IMG/M metagenome (GOLD analysis project Ga0182014, IMG submission 120489) | Permafrost microbial communities from Stordalen Mire, Sweden - 612S2D metaG | ecosystem: Environmental > Terrestrial > Soil > Wetlands > Permafrost | place: Sweden: Stordalen | collected... | reverse complement strand
GAACTCACCCGGACTCGGTGCCAGATCAACGAGATCATGCTGCGGGAATCCCTGTCACATGGCGACAGCAAATGGGAAGAGAATGTGGTGCTCGCCCACCATCGGCTATCGCGGACCGCGCGCTACCTCAAAGAGTTACCGGAAACGCCGAACCCTGAATGGGAGAAGCACCATAGCCTGTTTCACAGCTCCCTTGTCGCGGCGTGCGGCTCACGCTGGTTAATTAATTTTTCGGAGTTCTTGTTCGACCTCGGAGACAGGTATCGTCATCTCGTGGCCAGCTTCAATCGCGCGGACCGTGATTCCGAGGCCGAGCATCGCATGATCTTCGATGCCGTGATCGACCGTGATGTTACTGCGGCCACCCACCTCCTCAACGTGCACATTACCGCGACCTGCGAGCAAGTCCGTAAATATGGCTTGTCCCATGCCCGGAGCCTCGATCCGGAACCGGCATCCTGAATAAAGCGGGAACCCCGACGAATCTGCGGCGCTAAAAAGACTGCCGCCATCCCGCTCCGTTCCGCCGCCACCGTTTGGGAATGACCATCAAGGATCAGCGCCAGTGCCGATAGACGGCGCACAACTTGGCCGTCACGTTCCTTCGACATCAGCCGCCGCAAATCCACCGCCGTGTAGTCCGGATTGGTAACCGCAATCACCACAGCCATCACAGCCTCCCATCAATCAAATCAACAGGAAACGCCTAATCATAACTCACCGCGTCGGGGGAATCCCCGGAGAGTTAGAAAATTTGGCGGATGGTATAAAGTCCCACAGGCATAGAACCTTCCGTTGAAGCAGTGCTAGGTATTCGGTTGTCCGGGTCCGGGTCCAGGTCATTCCGGCTGGATCGTACCCGGGCTCCGCCACGCAAGCCGTCGTCGTTCAATTGAGCTATAGAGTTACCATTAAAATATAAATAGATCAGAATAGAGAGCAATGCGACGCATTCTAGTCTGTGAGATTCAACTCCACCATCAAATCCTTGCGAAGTTTGAATTTCTGAATCTTTGATGCCGACATTGGCCATTCATCTACAAAGCGAATATGACGAGGAACCTTGAACGAGGCCATTTGCTTTTTAACAAAAGCGATGAGTTCCTCCCCGGTGACCTGTCCGCCGGGTTTCAATTCAACGAAAGCCGCCGGAATTTCAGCGAGCTTCTGATCCGGAAGCCCAACAACCTGAGCCAACAAAACCATAGGATGCCGGGCCAATACGGCTTCCACCTCTGCAGCGGCAACATTCTCACCACCGACCTTGAGCATATCCTTAAAGCGGCCGTGGAACATGATATGCCCATGCTCGTCGAGCGAGCCGATATCGCCGCTATGATACCAGCCGTCCGCATCCAGCGCCTGCGCTGTTTTTTCTGGATCGCGGTAATAGCCATCGAAAAGATTGTAGCCCCGGATCAGAACTTCCCCACGCTCATTGGCGGCCAGATCCATTCCGGTTTCAACATCGACAATGCGGACCTCGATACCGACCAGCGGTGTGCCGAGCCGTAAAAACCCCATCTCGGGAGGCATGTCATAACCGCCGGTCGCGACAATGCCGCTGGCCTCGGTCATGCCAAACGTACCAAACTGGAGCGTATGCGGCACTTTTTTGGCGTAGATCTTACCCAGGCTTTCGGGCATCGCGGCAAAGCAACTGTTCATTGACCGGATCGCCGACATATCGGTCCGCTCGAAATCTGGATGCGCGATCATCGCCTGATGAAACGTCACGAACGGCAGGAACAAAAATGTAACCTTGTTTTCACCGATCTGCTTCAGGCTTTCTCCGGCGTCAAAATGTGGCAGTCCATAGAATGTGCCCCCGGCATCGACCACTGACAGCATTGCGAGCAAAGCGGCGACATGGAACAGCGGCAGGGGTGACCACACACGGTCGGTCTCGTTAAACTCCCAGCGGTTCTGCCCCAAATTATTGGCTTCGCGGACAATCGCTTCGTGGCTCAGCAGGCAGCCTTTCGGATTGGCCGAGGTGCCTGAAGTGTAGAGGATCATGCAAGTGTCACGGATGCGCACACCGAGCCGGGCTTTATGAATTGTCAGCACATCCACGTCAGCGGCGCCGTCTTCGAAAGCCGCCTGATCAATAAATCCTGGCATTTTTTTCCCACCCAGCAGAACCAGCCGCCGCAGCTTTGGTGCCTGAACGAGACGCAGGTTTTTTGGGTCTTCCGCACGGGTAATTTCTGGAAAAGTTTCCGTCATGCGCCCGATGAGATCGACATGTTCAGTGACCTCATCATCGGTAATGATGGTTGTAAGATCGGCATTCTCAGCGACGTAGCATAGTTCCGGCGCCTTGTAGCGTGCATTCATCAGAACGCTGACGGCACCGCACATAGCGACCGCGAAAAAGCTCTCGACGAAGTCGATTCCTGATGGCAACAAAATGCCAACATGATCGCGAGGACGTACACCCAGTGCCCAGAATCCGCGAGCGCGCAGCATAATGTTATCTACCAGTCGCCCGTAGGTGACACTGCCGGCCGGGAACACGATCGCCAGCTTGGCTGGATCGCGGTCATAGGCATTCAGCAACATGTCGCCCAGCGTTGTGGCCGATATCCGGATAGAAGCTAAATTTTCCCCGCGTTTTTTTGTTTTCACGTCTTACGTATCCGTTCCGCCGTATTATCTGTGATAAATAAACCCACGCCAGGTATCGTTACTCCTCTCGATGGATAGGCTTGATCAATTTCATGCCTCGCCGCCATGATACCCATTACCGGCGCCTTAGCGGCAACCAACAACCCCGCCATCCACTGGAATTTCAGCCCCGGTGATGTAGGCACCCGCCGCCGACGAGAGAAAGACGATTACCCCGGCAATATCATCCGGCCGGCCCATGCGGCGCAGCGGAATATGGCCGTCGAGAATCCCCGACGGCGCGTTGTCCTCATCGCGCAGATGCGCGGTCATCGAGGTGGGAAAATATCCCGGCATGACGACGTTGACCGCGATGTTGCGGTCCGCCAGATCGGCCGCCATCTGGCGGCTTAACATGTGGATCGCGCTTTTGCTGGCGGCGTAGCTATAGGCCTGCAGCGGCTCAATCCGCTTGCCCGCGACCGAGCCGATATTAATGACCCTCGACGGGTTGCCGTTGGTGCCGCTTGCCGTCAGCTCCGGCAAAAACTCCTGCACCATTTTAAATGGCGTCTGCACATTCACGGCCATGACGCTGGGCCAAGCTTTATCGGGGAAGACGTCGATCGGCGCGCCCCAGGTCTTGCCCGCATTATTGACCAGAATATCCAGTCCGCTGACCGCCTCGCGGTAGCGCCGCACCAGATCAACCGCCGCTTCCGGCGTCGACAAATCCGCGGCAAAGCCGAGGCAGGGGCCGAGCTTGCTCAACTCAGCTGCCGCCGCAGCAACAATATCGGCCTTGCGTGAGGTGATGGCGACGCTCGCGCCGGCTTTCAACAAGCCCTCTGCAATCATCCGGCCGAGCCCCTGCGCGCCGCCGGTTACCAGGGCTTTTTTGCCGGCCAGGCTGAAAAGAGCGCCGCTCATATGGTCACCACCACTTTGCCGAAGGCGTGTCCTTGTTCGAGATAGGCCAACGCAGCCTTTGCCTCATCAAGGCTGAAGCTTCGATCAATCGCCGGCTCGATTTTCTTTTCCGCGACGAAAGCGATCGCGGCTTTGAACTCTTCGAGATTGCCGACATTAGTGCCGATGATCCTGATGTTTTTCAAAAACAGTTCTGGCGCGCCGACGGAAAAATTCATTCCCCCGGTCGAGCCATAGATGACAACGCGCGCGCCCATGTTCAGCGCACGGCCATAGGCCGGGTAACTGGAGGCCGGCGCGCCGTCGAACACCACATCGATTCCGCCACTGACCTTGCCCAGCGTCTTGCGCCAGCTCTCGTCCTTATAATTAAAGCCAGCCTTGGCGCCGAGTGCTTTTGCCTTCTCCAGCGTTTCATCCGAACCGCTGGTGACGAAAACCTCGGCCCCCATGGCGACGGCGATTTTCAGCGCGAAGGTGGCAACACCACCACCAATGCCGGTGATGAGTAGTTTCTCCCCAGCCTGCAGGCCGGCCTTGGTCACCAGGCCGCGCCAGGCGGTCAGCACGCCCAGGGGAAGGGCGGCTGCGGCAGCGAAATCCAGATGCGCCGGCTTATCGACCGCCGAAGCAGCCGGTACGATGATCGCATCACCCAGTGTTCCCGGCCCAGGCATGCCCAGAAGACCAAAGGCGGCCGCGGGGTAGCGCTGGTCATCTCCCCAGTTCAGCCCCGGATACAGCACCACCTGGCGACCGAGCTGCCCCGGGTCCACGCCGGCGCCAACCGCCTCGATCACCCCGGCACCGTCGCAGCCAAGCGTCGCGGGCAGACTCATGCCGGGATATTGCCCCCGCGTGATCCACAATTCACGATGGTTCAGTGACGCGGCTCTGATGGCCACTCTGACCTCTCCGGCGCCGGGTTCCGGCAATACCGTGGAGTCGAGCGAAACAGCATCAAGCCCATCCGCAGATTTTAAACTTAAAATACGCATTTAGGTTTAGTCCTCGTGGTCAGTCCGCCGGGAGTTCCGGCATGGTCTTCTTGAAGTCGTCCGAGGGTCAATTAGACCTGCCATCTGGTAGGGGGTTAGCGCTGCAAGCGCACCACCTTGAAACTAGCCCTTGGCTATACCGGCGCCCACGGGCTCACCCCGGTCTGGCAGTGAACCAGCGGACTGCTTCATATGCCGTTTTACGGGAGTCAAACGAAACCACAGGTATGCCTCTGGCATTCATTCCGGAACGATGTAACGATTTTCGCCACGCCGAGGCCGGCGACAACAAAACTTCCGAGGAATGCCCATGAGTACCTTCAAACATCTATTCACACCTATAAGACTTGGCGCACTCGAGATTCCAAACCGGGTGTTTATGTCGCCGCATGGCATGGTCGGCTTACCCATCGGGTCGGACCAGCAGGCCGGCTATTTCGAGGCTCGGGCGAAAGGTGGCGCCGGGTTCCTTGGCATCGCCAGCTGCCAGGTGGTGCCGGCCCCGCTCGTACCCCCAGGCTGGTTCATCCGCGGCTATCATCGCGATGATATCCCCGCGATCAAGAAAATCGTCGATGGCGTTCATAAATGGGGCTCCAAGGTCTTCGTGCAGGGCGTATGGATGATGGCCGATTTCAATCAGGCTCAGGCCTCCGGTATCGCCCCGCATACCGTGCTCACCGACACCCAGCCCCGCTCAATGACCATCGATGAAATCAAAGCGCTGGCTGAGGCGCATGTCGTCACGGCTATGCATGCGCAGGAGGCCGGGGCGGACGGTTTTGAATTCCCGATCGGCGGCGGCGCCGGGATGCAGAGCTTTACCTCTCCCCTCTACAACCAGCGGACCGACGAATACGGCGGCAGCCTGCAAAACCGGATGCGCGTCATTGTCGAAATCATAGATCAGGTCCGCCTACGTTGCGGGCGGGATTTCGGCGTGGGCTTGGCTGTGAATGCTGATGATTCGACCCTTGGCGGCGACGGCATCTCCGAGGGCGTCGCCATGTGCCAGTTGCTCGCCGATACCGGCAAGGTAGATTGGCTGCGCATCACCGCCCGTGGCCAGAAGCCGCAGATGACCCAGTACCACTATCCCTCCTCTTATATGCCGGAAGGTACCCATCTGTACGCCGCCGCAGAAGTGCGCAAAGAGCTTAAGAATATGCCGATCGTCAGCGGCGGGCGCGTGCTGACCGCGCAATTCGCCGATCAGGCGATTGAGGACGGCAAATGCGACATGGTCTTCGTCGCACGGTCCGTGATTGCCGATCCCGAATGGCCCAACAAGTCCCGCGCGCGGAAGTTTGATGAGATCCGCGCCTGTATCGGCGATCTGGAAGGCTGCTTCCTGCGTTCCTGCATCGGCCAGCCGGTCGGCTGCACCGTCAACCCGGACGTCGGCTTCGAACACGAGCCCGCGCTTGGCCCCGCCGCGAAGATCAAGAACGTGGTGATCGCCGGTGGCGGTGTCGCCGGCATGCAGGCGGCCATGGTGGCGGCGCGGCGCGGGCATAAAGTAACGATTCTCGAAAAATCCGAAGAGGTGGGTGGCCATGTGACCATGCAGGCGAAGCTGCCGGGTCTGGAAGACCGCAGCGACATCGTGCGGTGGCTCGGGCTACAACTGAAGAAGCTGAACGTGGACATCCGCCTGCACACCGAAGCCACCCCGGAGAGCATCGCCGCCCTTGCCCCTGATGCCATCGTGGTCGCCACCGGCTCGACCTATTCGCGCACCGGCGTCAGCAAGAACCAGCTGACCCCGATCCCCGGAGCCGATTTCGAGCACGTGCTCACGCCTGAGGATCTGCTGCGCGAGCACGCGCGGGTCGGCAAGCGCATCGTCGTCTACGACAACACCTCCTACGAGGTCGGCCCAGGCGTGGCGGAGCTTCTTGCCAACCAGGGCAAGGAGGTGTTCTTTGTCACCGTCGACAGCGGTTTCGCCATGTCGGTGACCGAACTCGGCATCAACAAAGTCATCAGCTCGCGGCTGCTGCCAAAGGTCACGTTCATCCCAGATACGCGTATCAAGGAAATCGACCCGGAACACGTCACGCTACAGAATTACTACACCGGCAAGATCACCACGTTGGAAAACATCGACAACACCATCCTGGTGACCTCCAAACCGCCCCAAGAATCGCTGTATCACGCGCTGATCGGCAAGGTGCCTGAGTTGCACCTGATCGGCGATGCCCGGGAGTCGCGCTGGAGCGTGTTTGCCACCGACGAAGCGATCAAGGACGGCCGCCGCATCGGCCTGATACTGTAGCGGCTTCGATGATTTCAGATTGAATCGCATTGCGAAGCAATTTCAAATTTGTCCCCCTCTGGAATGTAGCGGAGGCGCTTCAATCCAGAGGGGGTTCAGATTTTACTGCCGGTTGTGGCACCTCTCTGAAAACACCCTATCTTACGGCGGGAGAAAATCTCACCATTTTCATAATGGATAGATGTGAGTAACTGTGCGAAACGGCAAGGAGGACAAACCTCCCCTTTTGGCGCAGGTCGAACAGGGAGATCAGAAATGTCTGAAAAATATGATTTCATCGTCGCCGGCGGCGGGCACAACGGCTTAATTCTCGCTTGCTACCTGGCCAAGGCCGGGGTCAAGGTCTGCGTGCTCGAGCGCAACCCAATCGTTGGCGGCGGGGTGATGACCGGCGAATATACCGCGCCGGGCTTTCACCACGACACTCACTCCGTTGCCCACACGATCATCCAGGGCAATCCGTTGATCCGTAACGACGAGCTCGGCTTAAAGTCAAAATACGGGCTGAAATACGTCAACCCGGAAAAAATGTCGGCGATTCTGTTTGACGACGGCACTGTACTGGAATTCTACACGGATATGGAGCGGACGGCGGCCTCGATCGCTCAGTTTTCGCGGCATGATGCCGACGCCTACGTCCGTTTCTGCAAGCATGTATTCAAAAACCTCGACATGCTGGTGATGGGCATGTTCAGCGTGCCGCCGGGTGCCGGTGTGCAGGCCGCCATGCTGGACCAGAGCCCCGAGGGCCGCGAATTGCTGCGCACGCAGGCGGTGAGTTCCTGGGATATTATCGACGAATGGTTTGAACACCCAAAGGTGAAACTCGCCTTGGCGCGCTATGCCTCGGAGGCGATGACCAACCCGTTCGATAACGGCACCGGCTTCGGTTTCTATATTATCCTGCCCTATATGCATCACTTTGGCACCGGGGTGCCGGTTGGCGGCTCACACGCGCTCGCCAGGGCGCTGGAGAAATGCCTGACCGACCATGGCGGCGTAGTTAAAGTGAACAGCACGGTCAAAGAAATTCTACTCAACGCCCAGGACGCCGCCGGCGTGATCCTTGAAAACGGTGAACAGATTCTCTCCAGCAAAGGTGTTTGCTGTAACCTGCACATACAGCAGATTTTCCCGCACATGGTGCCAGGCGTACAACTGCCGCCGGAATTCGAGCATCATGTCCGCACGCTCAAATTCGCCAGCCTACAACCCTTCGTGATGCATCTGGCGATGCACGAGGAGCCAAAATACAAAGTCGGGCCGAGCGTCGACGAGTTCTTCTGGATCGAGAAGTCGCATTCCGACATTGAGACGTTTGCGCAGGCGTTCCGCGACCTGGAATATGGCTATCCGCGCCGCGACTTTGTTTGCTACGTCGGCCAGCACAAGGTGGACCCGAGCCGCGTGCCACCGGGCAAGAGCCAGATGCATCTCTACGCATTCGCTCCCTATAACCTGAAGGACGGCGGGCCGAAGAAATGGGATGAAATCGGCAAGGACATGGCGCAGAAATATCTCGGGGATTTGCGCGAACTGACAACTAATATGAGCGACGATAACATCATCGGCCAGCATTTCTTCACGCCGCTGGATCTGGAACGGCACAATATCTCGATGAAGAACGCCGACATCGGGCATCTGGGCCTGTACAGCTGGCAGCTTGGCGGCAACCGCCCGATCCCGGGTTGGGGCCAGTACAAGACGCCTGTGAACAAGCTTTATATGTCGGGCGCCAGTACGCATCCGGGTTCCGGCGTTACTGGCGGTTCGGGGCGCAACGCGGCGCAGGTCATATTCGAAGACCTCGGGTTGAATTTCGACAAGGCGATAACGCCCTGAAGCGTGAATTGGCGGCCAGAATATTGAATAGGCTATCACCCGGCCGGAAAAACATCCCGGCCCGATGGCGTCTGAACAAACCGCAGGACCTACCTCATGAAAATGTACAGCAAGGACGGCATCGAGATGATGGATGTGAAATCCATCGGCCTCGATGGCGATAATCTCGTCGTTAAAGGCAAGATGATGGGTACGATGGCCGCCACGATCATCCTGAAACCGAAAGATGCATGGGAGGCACTCCATCTGTTCTCCTGGGGCACAATTTTTGCGATGCCAAAAATTCTGTTCAAGGGTATGCTGGCGGCACGGAAAGCCAAGGCGCCGGCATAGCAGCTTCGCGAAACTGCGAGGCGTATCGGCCGGCACCAATTTCGTTATCAAGGGCAGCCGGAGCAAGACCAATACCGGGGGAGGAGGATGGTGCAAGAAGAAATACTGGATCATGCCGTCGGCAATCTGGCGCTGTACGGTTTTCTGGCGATGCTGGATGCACATTTTGCGAAACTGCGCCGCTTGGTGTTGGTGGTGCATGAAATAACCGGAATTTCGGCAGTCCGGAAACTGTTACGTGACCCGGAGCTGATCATTTCAACGCAATTAAAATTTTTGGAGATCCATAATGAAGTCGGTTAAAAGTAAACGCATTCTATTTGCAACGTTGCTGCTGGCGGCAACGACACCCGCTGCTCAGGCGAAGCCTGTTATTAACAGCCCGTCGGACATCAAGGCGATCACGGCGCTGGAGACCGATTTGAATACCCAGGTCAGCATGAAAAATCTGATCCAATACTACGCCCCCAACGCAGTTGTGTTCGATATGGTTGCGCCAGGCGTGTATCAAGGCCACGCGCAAATTGCGCAAAATTTTCAGGCGCAACTCAATGCCGTACAGTCGATGAAACACACGATGCCGGAAATCAACATCGCCTCGGACGGCACGATGGCCTGCGCGGCGATGCAAGTCCACTTTGATTCAACCATGAAGAATGGCCAGACCTACTCCATCAGCGTGCGTCAGATCGACGCCTTCCGGAAAATAAGCGGAAAATGGCAAATCATTCAGGAGCATATTTCCGTGCCGGCGGACCCAAAAACCGGCATGGCCGTGATGGATGCGCCAATCCAGACCGGTGCGCCGGTGAACTGGGATAACGATGTGCTCTCAGGCCCCCCCGTATCCCCCGCCCAGGCAAAAGCTGAAATCCGCACATGGATGGAAGATGGCGCGCTGACGACAAACTCCGACCAGCTCATGCAGGCTTACGGTCCGGGCGATGACGTGCTGGTCTACGACGGGTTTACCCCAGCCCCCCTGCGCGGCAAGCAGGCGATCCGCGACGATTACGGGCCGATGGTCGACAGCTATGCGAACGTGGTCGCAAAAATGCCTATTCTCGTCACGGATTCGGACGGCTCCTTCGGCGCGGAGATCAATGTTCAAAACCTGGTGTTGACGATGAAAAACGGTACCAAGACAGATTTTTCCCTACGCCAGAGTGACTGTCTGCATCGCGTTAACGGAAAATGGTATTCCTTTTTTGAGATGATCTCCTTCCCAGTTGACATGAAAACTGGAAAATCGGTCATGCTAAATCCTGGTGCCTTCCAATAATGCCTTGAGGCGGCGGTCCTGCTACGGGATCGCCGCCTCATTTTTGCTCGCACAAGCTTTTCAACGGTGGTCTAGTAGACTCTAGTTCATGAGGCGCAATTGCGTCTCACGAAACTGCTTTGGCGTCAGGCCCGTATTTTTGTGGAACGAAGCCGAAAACGCGGACGCATTCTGAAAGCCGCATTTACCGGCAATAACCTTAATAGGCGTGTCTCGCCGGGCAAGTTGCCGTTTGGCTTCGGCAATACGAACTTCCGCAATGTAGTCGCTCAGCGTTTTGCCAACGGTGGCTTTAAAAGTCCGGTTTAAATGCCTCGGACTCATGCCGCATTCAGCGGCAAGCCCCGCGAGTGAAAGCGATGCGCCAAGGCTTTGGTGGATACAATCTTGCAAACGCTTGAGGCGCCAATCCGCGATGCGCCCATTCATGGTTTCCGAGGACATCCGCCGCTCGCGGAAATGGCGGCACAGATCCACAACGAGCAGCAAGGCAACACTCTCGACTAGAACATGCTGCGCGAAGCCCGGATTCTGCACCTCTTCCGCCAGGCGTGCCAGCGCGCGCCGTACCCTTGGCTCCCGCAGATTGAGGCAAGGCGGCAGATCGCTGGTCAACTCATCGCCTTCAAAAAGCTGCACCGCGCGCTCGTCGTCGAATGTCAGGCACAGCAGCCTGTGCGCGCTTGGCGTACAATGCGCCCTGAACCGGCTCCCCTTTGGCAGAAAAACGGTTTCACCCGGCGGGTCGGGGTGGATAAAATGCGTCTCTCGCACGCGCGGTCCCAGGGAGTAGTCGATGTAATAGGCATCGGCCTCGAAAGTCCCGTCCCAATTCTCTTCCCAGCTAAAACGCCGGATGTCGACGTGAAAGCCATTGACATAGATCTGGTTTTCCACGCGAAACTTTGAGGCCGTCCTCGGCCGGCATAAGGGATCAGCCAAAATAGGGTTAGTCTGCATTCCCGGTACCCCCAAGCCTATTACTCGTACCAGGGCTTCATCCGGCGGCCCTATCCGCCGGCAGGTATTTTTAATGTCTGCCGCGCAGCTTGGTTCCGCCGGTCAGACCGTGCTTAATGAAGTCATAGGTTAGGAAATCGTGCGGGAAGCCAAGCTCGATCCGGCTGGCGGCATCTAGCCCGGCGAGATGCTCGGCACTCAGCACCACTCCAAGCGCCCCGATGTTGTCTTCCAATTGGCGCAGGGTGCGAGCGCCGATGAGCGGCGCGGAGACGGCGGGATTGGCCAAGGTCCAGGCTAACGCTACCTGTGCGGAAGTGACACCAAGTTCGTCGGCCACAGCTTTTACTGCATCCGCCACGGCAACAGCCGCCGGGGTGACACGGCCAACGGCGGTGAGCATGTCCCTGCGGCCACCCACGGGCTCCTTTGTCGATGCAGCGCCGGTGGCGTATTTGCCGGAAAGCAGACCACTTGCGAGCGGCGACCAGGGCATGACCCCCAGACCAAGCGCCTGGGCGGCTGGGATCAGATCCCGTTCCGTTGCCCGTTGCAGAAGGCTGTATTCGACCTGAAGGGCGGCAAATTGCGTCCAGCCGCGCAACTCGGCGATGGTTTGCAAACGTGCCACCTCCCATGCCGGCGTATCCGAGATGCCGATGTGGATGATCTTGCCCTGACGCACCAGGTCATCGAAACCGCGCAAAATTTCATCGGCCGGGGTGGTGCCGTCCCAGACGTGCAGAAAGAACAGGTCGATGTAATCGGTGTTGAGGCGTTTCAAGCTCGCCTCAACCGAATGCATCATATTCTTGCGGCCATTGCCGCCGGCGTTCGGGTTGCCTTGCTCCACGGCAAGGGAATATTTTGTGGAGAGAACAAGGCGGCCGCGCTTTTCGCTGGCGAACTTTCCAGTCAGTTCCTCGGAACGGCCGTGCGCATAGTAGCCGGCGGTATCGATGAAATTGCCGCCCAGGTCGACATAAGCATCAAAGATGCGGCGCGAATCCGCCTCCTCGGCCCCCCAGGTTTCACCGAAGGTCATGGTACCGAGGGCCAGCGGCGAAACGCGCAGGCCGGAACGGCCAAGTAGTCGGTAGGAGTCCAGCGACGAGGAATCGGACATGCTTTTCTGTCTCACCGAGTGTTGCGTTATGAAGCTTCGCCATTCTGGTCGACGACCCAGCGCATGAAGCGATGCACGGGAAGGCCGTTGTCGTGCGGCAGACCGCCGAATTGGCCGCCGTGTACGACGCCCAAGGCTACCAGGCGCTGTACGCCGGCATTCACCAGGCTGTCGCGCAGCTGGGCAATGCGGTTTTCCGGATAGATGCCGACCGACTGGGTGGCGACCGTGACATACGTAACGGCATCGGCCAAATTCGTAACCTGCACAACATTCACCAGCTTGCCGCTCGGGCTGAAAGATACGGGCTCACTCGAGCGGATGACCATGCCACGGCCGTCCGGCTCGCCAAATACGCGAAACTCGGGCTCCAACATGCCGAGCATTTCCAAATCCTCGACGATCGCCGGCGGCGGCACGGGTCCGCCAGCACCTTCGCCATAGCGGGTCTCGTGCCCCATTGCGCTCACCAGCGCCGCACAATAGCGGTCCACCTCCTCGGTGCTTCCCTCCACGTACTGGAACCGCGCACAACTGCATGCGTCCTGGTTGAAAGCGACCACGTCGGCTGCGCCCCGCGCGGCGACTTCACGCAACGTCTGCTCGCTGGCGAACGCCTCGTGCCCGACCAGCGAAATTGAGACTTTCGGATCGAATGAAATGATCTCAAAGCCCGGGGCCATGTACTTTTGGGCGTGGCGCACTGCCGCCTCGCCGCCCCACACGATCAACTTATCGTAGTATTGCGAGCGAAACACGGCGGATTCAATGGAGGTGTCTCCGCCTTTCCAGTAGGCTGCCGAAAAAGATTTGGTTACCGGGTGGTTGGGTCCGACATCCGCCATAGTGCGCAGAATGGCAGTCGCGGTGAACATGTCGTTGGACGGCATTTTTAACAGGTGTACGCCCTTGGTAATGGCGCCGCGTACAATGGTGATCGGTGGCACGACCGGGGCATTGCCTGCCAGAATATGCACTAAGCGGGGGGGAAAGGCGCGAATACTCACATTACTGCCACGCACCACCGACTGCTGCCAGCCATCTAATACGCTGATGTCGCCTATGGCACCTGCAGCCTCAGCCCAAACCGCTTCGGCCTCGAAGAATGTCGCCAGATCGCGGTAGCAGTTTTCAAGAATGCGGGGCCCTAACGTGCTCACATGCCCCATGCGGGTCACTGCTTCCTGCAGGTAGAGATTCTTGTCGAAATCCAAGGCTTCGCCGACGGCTGCGAGGAAGTCGACAATCTCCGATAGCGGTGTATCGAAGGCAGGCGGCAGCTCGCTGCGCGGCCAGATCAGGTCGTCAAGGTTAAGCGGTGGGGTAAGTGCAGTCTCCCCGGTACGGAAACGGTGCTCGACGCTCACATTGGTTTGCGGCTGCCCCTTGATGACATGAGGAACCGGGATGAAAGCATTATGCGCCAAGGAAGTATCGAGCATTGGGCTGTTCCTTTATTGTCAGGCCGCGACGGCGCCGCGCACATAGGCATCAATGGTGCCGGCACAGGATAATTTGTCCTCGCCTTCTTCAAGATCCGCGTAACGCGCGACGGATTTGACGATGGGACCGGTGATGCCGGCACGGTTGGGCGCGAATTCAACCGTGACCTTGTCGCCGGAGATGATACCACCCCACCGCGCATCCGCCAGCACGTCGAAGAATGCCATCCGGCCTTCCACAGTGCCCTTGCCATCTTGCGGGTTCAGCAACTGCTCGCCGGATTTGTCTAGGATCAGCGGTACGATCCAGGGGGCGATCGCATAGGCACCAAGGTCTTGCAGGTAGGGAAACAGGCCGCTTAATTCAACCATGCCATAGTTGTTGGGCATCCGCGTTTCGTCCAGACCAAAAAATTCAATAATCTGTTCTCTGTAATCAGGCGGGAGCTTGGCTCCTTTGGTGCCGCCACCAAGCGAGAGCACCAGATCAGGATGGAAATCGCCGGATTTTATGCCACGCGCACGCAATGTTTCCACGAGATTGTAGGTGGCACCCCAGAACATGCCCATGTAGAGGGGCTCATGGCGCTTTTCGATGAACTTATCGACCCAGCATTCCATGGCTACAGCACGCTGCGCCTGCCGCTTCGCCAGTGTCTCTTCATATCCCACGATGTCGTTCGGGCTGGCTTTGCCGGCAGCGATCAGGCGGCGCAGTTGCGCCGGGCGAATGGTCTCCATTGCCAGAATCGGGTCGTCGCTCACGCGGTAAATTTCTCCCGGCCGCGCGATGCGACGGAATTGCTGATCCACAATTTCCGTTAGTTTATGAACACCTTTCGGCGGCATCTGCGCAAAAACGACGCGATCCTGATTGGGTTTGAAGCTGGGTGAGGCAAGATCGAAGGCCGCCCAATAGGCCGGAAAGCTGAACTCCCGGTCTTTTCCAGACTGGTTCAGGAAGGAGGATTTTCCAGACGTACCACTAGACGCAAAAATAAAATGCCCGGCGTCTCGGGCGTTATCCAGCCAGTCATCGACGTCCCGCACACCCTCCACCTTGATATTTCCCGTGGGATAGGCTGAAAGCGTTTGCAGCCAGGCGTTCATACCTCTCCACTGGCCATTATCAATAAAGGCCTCGGGATAGCTTTTGTAATTGGTGTGAGCAAACAACAGCGGGACCACGTCCTGCCACGTGTTGATTTCTGATATGCCAGCGTCGCAGGCACGTTTGTCCAGGACTTTGATCTGCTCCCGCCGTTCCTTGAACCGTTCGCGCACCGCCGCCAATTGCAGCTCAGCAAGATCGGCGGGCGGATTACGGAACGGATCAGCTGTTTTGGCATATGCAATCAGGGTTTCCACGGCGGACATATTTATTTCTCCCAATTCTTGGCCGCCTCCTCGCGTCTGTCGACCGGGCAGAGAGGCATGGTTTCAGCCCTCAATATAGCACGCCATCGCTGCAAGTCAGAAGCTGGATGGCTGTCGTCCTGCGGCCAGAATGTTGTGATCTGGCCAAAACATACGGCACGGCGGGCATAGACGCCTTTTCCTTACAGTTCCTGGAAGAGCGAACAGGCATATTTGCGTGCAGCGGCCATCGACATGCCGACCGCGCAGAGGGTTTTAATTGGTTCAATGCCCAAGCGGGAAGTGGTAATGAGGATGGTGCCGGACTTGCTCCGCGCGATGAGCGCGACCTTGAAGCAATTGCTGCCGAATTTGCGGGCAATGCCCAGGCCAAGGCCTGGACCGGCTCCTACGATCGCAGGTGTTACTGGTCATAGATGCCGCCCCGTTGGCTATTTGTATGGGTTGGTCTCCAGGAGGCTCAGGCCAACGCAGCGCGGCTACGCAGGCTACGCTTCAATTCCGCCGCTAGCGGCCCCATGTCTTTGGGTGCGCTGCCGTGCAGCAAAATTTCATCCGCTCCGGCGTCGAGGAACTTCATAAGCTGGTCCGCGCATTGCGCGGCCGTGCCCACAGCGGCACCTTCATCAAGCCATGATTGCGGCAGGATACGGCTAACTTCTACCAGTTCCTGACGGGTGAAGGCTTGGTCTGCCGGTTTGCCATTCAACGCGGCAATCTGAGGATGCGCCCGGAGTTTTTCCAACACACCAAGGTCCCAGCCATTAATCTCGACAATCAGATCGCCAAAACCGGGAAGCTCGAAATAGGTGACAGCGCGGCCGCCGACCACGGCTTCTTCCTCATCTTTGGGCAGATCCGGGGCGACGATGATGTTATGGTAGATGCGGATCGAAGCGGGGTCCCTACCCGCTTTTTCCGCCGCGTCACGCACGATTTTCACCGAATTCGCAATACCCGTTGGCGACACGAAAGGGTGCAGCAAAACGCCGTCACAATGCTCGCCTGCAAACGCCAGGGCTTTCGGGCCGATGGCCGTGAAAATAATCGGTGGTGTCGGCCCTTCATGGCGATCAGTCAGCTTCAGGTAGGGGAATTTGCCCAGAATTCCCTCGTAAGTCACCGTCTCACCAGCCCAGAGACGGCGAACGATGGAGATGGTGTCCCCCAGACGTGGGAAGGTAATGCCGGGGGCGCCTAGCATTTGCATATAGGCGGGAACCGCGCGGGCGAACATGAGGCTGAACCGGTTTCCGCTCATCGCCTGCATGAGGTTAGCGACGCTGGCGGTTACAATCGGATGGCGCATGGTGGCATACATTGTACCGACGATGCGTATCTTCGAGGTTGCCTCGCTGACAGCTCCGGCTAGCACGGCAGGCTCTTTCGAGGCATAGCGCTCGGAAATCCAGACCGCGCCAAGCCCGATGCGCTCCGCTTCCTTGGCTTCCTCGATGCCCCGACGCGGGTCGCTTACCCGGCCTGGCAGAATATAGGTCCCGAATTTCTCGAACAGCGCCTTGGCGCCCGCATCTTCATTGCTGCTCATTTGCCGGTCCTTCCGATTATTGAGCTTGCTATTGCAGCCGGGCGCATTTTTCTGCCCTGCCGTTAGACAGGGCTGCCCAAATGCTGGACTTAAACCGGCACCACCTCTAGCGCGGCTTGCGGACAGGCATCCGCACCTTCGCGGGCTTTCGCCTCCAGGCCTTCCGGCACGATAGGGTCATCCACATACACAATGCCGTTTTTGTCGAGCTTGTAGACTTCTGGGCAAATCTCCGCACATAGCCCGTAGCCGCTGCAAGCCGGCTTGTTAATCACAACTTTAAGCTGCCCTTTTGTAGTACCTGACATTCGCGTTCCCTTAAGCGTTGATTTTTCCTCTGTACATTTTACGACTTGAACATATTTTGATCAATATGTATAATGTTCAAAATATGTGGATGGAGTGACAAACATGCTAAAAAAAGCAGGGCTCGTGTTGAGCGATGGAACGACCATTGATGATTTGATCGATCTTAAGATGAATGAGGTTTCTCTGCGAGTCATGAATGACCCGGAGCTTCATCGGTTCGAAATGGAGCGGATATTTGCCCGCACCTGGCTGTTGCTGGGCCATGATACGGAGATTCCGAAGCCCGGTGACTTCGTGGTACGCGACATGGGTGAGGATCAGGTAATCGTCGCCCGCGGCCGCGACGGGGGCGTTCATGTTTCCCTGAATGTGTGCCCGCATCGTGGCATGAAGGTTTGCACGGCGGAAGCCGGCAATACGCAGGTGCATCGGTGTATCTACCACGGCTGGGCATTCCGGCCGGATGGCGACTTCATTGGCGCGCCAATCGAAAAAGAGCAGATGCACGGCAACAAACGGCCGAAATCCGAACTTGGCCTTAAAAAAGCGAGGGTGCATCTTTATGGTGGGCTGATTTTCGCCACCTGGAACATTGAGGGCCCGTCCTTCGACGAATTCCTCGGCGACTCCAAATTCTACTTCGACCAGTTGTTCTGCCGCACAGATTCCGGGCTGGAACTGCTCGGCCCGCCACAGCGCTTTATGATCCCGGCAAACTGGAAAATCGGCTCTGAGCAATCCGCCTCGGATGGTTTCCATACCCTTACCCTGCACCGTTCCCTCATGGAAGGCGGCGTCATGGGCGGCACGCCAGAGTCGATCTATGACAACGCGCCCGGCATGTACGGCGTGGACGTCAGCTGCACCGAAGGTCATTCGTTGCGCTGCCTGGAAGCCGCGCAGACCTTTAAAATGTTCTCGAACGTCAGCTTTGAGGGCAAGACCACCGAAGAGCGCCTGCACCTCCTTCCGCCCCCAGGCATCACGCCGGAGCTTATTCCGCAGCTCTTCAAAAACCTGTCGCCCGAGCAGGTGGACATGCTGGCAACCATCCCGCCACAGGTCGGCGGCATGTTCCCGAACGTCTTGGTGCTCTTTATTTTCGCGCCGCGGACCGACGGCGGCTCCTCCGGCGCCCTGGCGCTGCACACTTACATCCCGCGCGGCCCGGACCATTTTGAGTTCGTGAACTACATCTTTGCTGAAAAAGATGCCCCCGAGCAGGTCAAGCGCGACATGCTGCAGAACAGCATCCAGCAAGCCGGCACCTCGGGCATTATCGAGCAGGACGATGCCGATACCTGGCCGCAGATCATGCGCAACACCAAAGGCCCGATGAGCCGGTCAATCACGCTGAAGTATCAGGCGCTGCATGGCCACGAAAAGCCGGAAGGCTGGCCGGGTGGCGGGCTGCTTTATCCGGGCTTCACCAAGGACGACACACAGTGGAACTGGTGGTTGAACTACCACCGTCTCATGTCGGCGTCTTGATAAATAAAAATCCTCATTGAATAGGAAACCAAGATGATCGATCGATCAACAGCCGCCGTCGACAAAAGCGGGATTATGCGCGGTCTTACCTCCAAAAACCGCGTTCCGCTCGGCTCTGAAATTTATAACCGGATCCTGGAAACCCTTTACGACGAGGCGGCCGCACTTGATGAACGCCGTTTTGACGACTGGGTTGCCATGCTGGACAAGGACCTGATCTACACCGCGCCCATCCGGCTGACGCGCACGGGCCCAAATCGCGACCGCGACGTGATGCGCACCATGATGCATTTCGATGACACTTATGAGTCGCTGCTGATGCGCACCGGCCGCTTGAGCAAGAGTGCCTGGGCGGAAGATCCACCGTCGCGTACCCGCCGCTACGTTACCAACGTGCGCGTAGGCGAGACTGAAAACGCCGATGAATATGAGGTTGTCAGCTACCTCTACCTGGCGCGCAGCCGCGGTGAGAGCCCTGATTACGAGAAAACAACCGGTGAACGACGAGATGTCTGGCGCTTTGCCAACGGCAAATACAAGCTGGCACGGCGCGAGATTATTCTCGACCAATCGACTCTCTCGATGTCCAATCTCGCGGTGTTTTTGTAGGCCATGCCTAGCAACCCAAAACCGCATATCGTTGTCGTTGGCAGTGGCCTCGCGGGGTACGCTGTGCTGCGCGAGTTACGCCGCCTGTCACCGGAGGCCGAACTGACGCTGATCGCCCATGACGACGGGCATTTCTACTCAAAACCTGCTCTCTCTACAGCACTCGGCAAGGAAAAAACGGCTTCCGGCCTCATCACGATGCGGGCCGAGAAAATGGCCGCGCAGTTGCGGCTGGAAATCCGAGCCGGCCGCCTGGTTGAAGCCATCGACAGGCACGGCAAGGTCCTACTGACCACCGGCGGCCCCCTGCCCTACGACGCGCTGGTCCTGGCTTTGGGCGGCGAACCAATCCGCCCACCCATCCAGGGCGACGCGGCCGACCGGGCGGTCTCAATCAATCATCTCGAGGATTACGCGGCCTTCCGTGATCGGTTGCAACCAGGTGCACGTGTTGCGATCATGGGGGCGGGACTGGTCGGCAGCGAGTTCTCCAACGATCTGTCGATCGCCGGCTACAAGCCAACAACCGTTGATATGCAAACACATCCGCTGGCGCAGCTTGTGCCTTCTGAGGTTGGCGATCTGCTGCGCGATTCCCTGACCAATGAAGGCGTGGTCTGGCACCTTGGCCGCACCGTCGTGGCCATGAACCGCGCCGGCGCCGCCACCGCCGTGACCCTGGACGACGGCACAAGGATCGAGGCTGATAACGTGATTTCCGCTGTCGGCCTGCGCCCACGGACACAACTGGCGAAGGAAGCAGGGCTCGAGGTCAATCGTGGCATCAAGGTGGATGAGACCGGCCGCACCAGCGATCCGTATATCTACGCCATCGGCGACTGTGCCGAATATACCATCGGCTTGGCGGCTTACGTCAGCCCGATCATGGCCGCAGCCCGCGCCATTGCGCCAAGCATACTGGGAACACCGACAAAAATCCGCTTCCCGACACTTTCCGTGCAGGTAAAAACCACCACCTGCCCGATTGTTCTGCTGCCAGCCCCGCGTAATGCCGTGGGTGAATGGGTGAAGGTGGATGGCAATTCGGACGGCATCAAATACCTATTCCGCGACGCCTCCGGCGTCACGCGTGGCTATGTGTTGACAGGCCCATTTTGTGAAGAACGCATGGATTTGGATCGCTCTTTGAGCACCCTCAACGAAGAGAAGGTAACGGCATGATGGGATTACTCGAAGGTAAAGTCGCGATTGTAACTGGCGGCGCCAAGGGTCTTGGACTTGGTATCTCGCGCCGGCTGGTGCGCGAGGGCGCCAAAGTTGTGATCACCGGCCGTGACGGTGCAGCTGCCGAGGTGGAAGCGGCTACCATCCGCAAGGAACTCGGCGGGGAGGCCTTGGGATTCGCGGCCGACGTGGGCGTGAAAGCCGATGTCGAGGCGATGGTCGCGCGTACTGTCGAACATTTTGGCGGGCTGGATATTCTGGTGAATAACGCGGCAACGCTCACGCCGAATATCCTGCTTGAAAACAAGACCGATGAAATGCTCAAGCGCACGCTGGAGATTGCGCTATGGGGCAGCTGGTGGGGCATGCAGGCCGCCTTCCCGCATATGCGGGCGCGCGGCGGTGGATCGGTGGTGAATTTCTACTCAATCGATGCCGATACTGGTGCCTGGCTGCATGCAGACTACAACATCGCCAAATCGGCCATTCTGGGCCTGACGCGAAGCGCTGCCGTGGAATGGGGCCGCTTCAACATCCGCATCAACGCGATTTCTCCGACCGGGCTTGGCCAGGTTTTCGCCAAGCTGGTGAAGGACGTTCCCGGCTTCCTAGAGGCCGCGACGGAAAACAATCCACTGCTGCGCGCTGGCGATCCGGAGGATGATATCGGACCAGTCGTGGTTTTTCTCGCGTCGCAGATGTCGCGCTTCATCACCGGCGAACTGATTAACGTCGATGGTGGGCAAAATCTTCCCGGCTATGTAAGCAAACCACATAATCTGGCTGAACTTGGAGATGTCAGGTGAATGAACTAACCACCGCTTCCATGACTGAACCGCTGCCGGCCCGCAACGCCAAGTTGCCGCCGAGCATTGTTAAAATCATGGAAGGCGCCCTGAAAGCGATTGGGGGGCGGGGAACGCGACGGCTCTCGATGAGCGATATTTGCAATGCTGCGGAAATTTCCCGTGGTACGCTTTACCGTTATTTTTCGACCAAGGAAGATGTGCTGGCAGCGGTCAGTGAATTCGTCTCGTCCAATTTTGAGAACGGAGTCCGGGAGGCGGCAGAGACGACCACCGACCCTATGGAGCGCTTCCATGCGGTCATGCGTTTCTTCGGCGAGTACACCAACGACCACACGCCAGACCGTATTTTCGAGATCGAGCCAAGTTTCTATATCGACTTCTTTCGTAGTCACTTCGATCGTCATAAGATTGCGATGCGCGCGGCGCTCAACCTGACTTTCGATTATCTGGACACGCTGGCCGACGCACCTATCGACCGTGATGGCGTGGTCGAAGCACTAGTCCGTATGCAGCTCAGCACACTGATCATTCCCATCAACAGCACATGGGTCAGGGTCTGGGAACAGCTCCCTAAAAAACTCGAAGGCTGGATTATCACATTAGCGGGACGCAAGCGCGTTCCCGGGGAGAATTAGACCATGGATATGTTAGTCAATCATGAAGCTGCCGTCCCAACTGGGTATGGCGATGCCGAACCCTTTATCGCCAAAGCACGCGAACTTCGCGCCCTGTTTCAGTCCGAAGCTGCGGAAGGCGAAAGGCTCCGCGCACCAACGCCCGCCGTGCACGAAGCTTTGGTCTCAAACAACCTGTTGAGTATGCTGCTACCCAAGCGCTGGGGGGGCGCTGGTCTCTCCATGACCGGCTTCTCGAAAGTCCAGATGGAAATCGCCAAGGGCGATCCATCGGTTTCCTGGGTGGTACAGATCGTCAACGGTACTACCTGGGTCGCCAGCCTGACCTCGGATAAAACCCAGGAAGCGCTGTTCGGCGAGGGGCCCAAAGCGGTCTGCGGCGCGTACAACCCACCCGGCAAAGCCCGCAAGGTGGATGGCGGTTACATCGTCAGCGGTGCCTGGCCTTATACCTCTGGCTCGCGTCAGTCCTATTGGGCGCAAGCGGGTGTGATGCTGGAAAACACCAGCGGCCCCGTCGTGCCTGGCATCAACATGGTCTACATCCCGTTCAGCCAGTTGGAGATCCAAGATACCTGGTTCGTGACCGGCATGCAGGGCACTGGCTCCGATACCAGCATCGCGAAAGAGGTTTTCGTTCCCGACCATCTGATGGTGACGATGGACAAGCCGTTCGGCCATGTCGAACCCAACAAAAAACATTGGGGCGCTGCTTCGGACAACCTCCCGGTTGTGCCCGTCGTACGCGCCACCGGCTTGGCACAACTTGTTGGAGCGGCCGAGGCGATGCTGGAAATTGTCGAGGCGGAATCGACGAAAAAGCCAATCGTCACCACCACCTATAAAACCCGCTCCGAATCCGGCGCATTGGTGCATGCCCTCGGTGAGGTTGCCGCTCAGCTCGATAACGCGAAACTGCTGTTGTTCTCCGCCACCGGCATGCTGGACGAAGCCGGGCTCAACCGCACGGTGCTAACCGACGCCGACCGTGCCAAGCACAAAGCCCAATGCGCGCAAATCGTGCAGTTGGTCCACAAGTCGATCGAAACATTGATGTTTATTGCCGGCTCCTCGGCATTCTCGCTGAGTAACCCGTTGAGCCGCTATTGGCGCGACATTCATGTCGGGCTGCGGCACATCACCAACATACCGATGCTGAGTTATGAAATCTATGGCCGCAACCGGCTTGGCGTGGTGCCAAACATCTCGCCGTCAGGTGCCTACTAAGCCAAAAGCCCCTGGCTGGTCGCCAGATCGAGATCGGCCTGGGTATCGATATCGAGGGAAAACCCGGGCCGCTCGACAATAAGCGCCCGGTTTTTTGCTGCGTCGATATGGCGCTTAAAGCTGTTCTCGCCAAAGGCGAAGGTAAAGCCGGTGGCATCGCGCAGGGCAAGCGCATTGGTGCCTACTCCATGCCGGTCGGGTGCAATCGCGCAGCCAGCTTCCGCTTGGGCGATGAGCGAGTTGGTGTCCTCGGGCGTTACGAAGGGCAGATCCGCGTGAATGACGAGCAGTTTTTCCGCGCCGAGGCTTTGCCGCGCATGACGCAATTCGTCATTCAAACCTCGTCCCTCATCGGCCAGCCATAAACCATCCCAACCAGGCATTCTGGCGCTGGAAAGCAGAACGATGCGCGTGAGTCCGGGGGTGGCGGCTAGTGTTTGGGCAACGTGCCAGAAGAGTTTTTCACTTAAATCGTCGCGCTGCACTGGGGAAAGGTGGTTTGCCAGACGGGTTTTGCGCGTCCCTGCCGGCTTGAACGGGATGATCGCCGTCCAACCTGTAGCTTGCGTCACTGGGGCCGGCTTTTGGAAATTTGTTCAGCCAGCACCAGGGCCGCGCGGGCCACGCGGATGCGGTCTTCAAGGGTGTGCATCAGCGTGTCTGCGGTGGCGAAAGTGACACCAGGGTCGGCGGGTGGATCGCGCTCGTCGAGCAGCAGGCCATTGAGGACGGCGCGGTAGTGGGTGGCGATGGCGGTGTTGGTGATGGCGATGCCGAGTTCGGCCATGAGTTTGGCGGTGGGACCTTTGACCGCCTGGCCGCCGACTATGGGCGAGATGGCGACGACCGCGGCCTTTGCTCCGGCTAGGGCGGCAGCGATGCCCGGGACGGCAAGGATCGGGTCGATGCTGAGGTACGGGTTAGAGGGGGCGATAAGGATGGCGTCGGCTTGGGCGATGGCGGCGAGCACGCAGGGCGCCGGGCGGGCCTGGGCGGCGCCCTGGAATCGGATGGCGCGGACGACAGGGGCACAGCGGCGTGCGACGAAATAGTGCTGGAAGTCGAGCTCGCCTTCGTCGGTGGTAAGCATGGTGGCGACGGGGTCGTTCGTCATCGGCAGCACGGCGGGGCCGACGTTCCAGGCTTGCGCGAAGTTGGCGACGATCTGAGAGAGAGGCTGTCCCTGGGCTCGGGCGTCAGTGCGCAGGATGTGCAGGGCGAGGTCACCGTCGCCTAGCTGGAACCAGTCGGCGCCGCCGAGCGTGCGCAGGGCGGACATGAAGGACCAGCTCTCCCCTTCCCGCCCCCAGCCCTGCGCGGCGTTGGCCTTGCCGGAGAGGGTGTAGAGCAGCGTGTCGATATCCGGGGAGATGGCGAGGCCGAGATGGGTGAAATCGTCGCCGGTGTTGACGATGGCGGTGAGGTTTGATGGCGGCAGTATTTGCGCCAGGCCGAGCACCAGCTTGGCGCCGCCGACGCCACCGGTGAGGACGACAACGCGCGGGGTCACTGGAAGAGGTCCTCGCTGAGGGGGCGGACCAAAGCGGCGGCGGGCAAGGGGGCGCCGGCTAGGGGCAGGCCACGGACCAGGGCGGCGGGCACACTTTCGGCCGCTTCCCCCATGGCGAGGCCGGCGGCGGAGGCGACCATGTCGGCCAGCGCGATCTGGGTGACTTCGAGAAGTCGGCCGTCGCGGTCGGTGTCGCCGCGGCGGTCTACCAGCGAGGGGAAGCCGGCGGCGCCGATGGCGACGTTGGTCACGCCGTAGCGCCAGGGGCGGCCAAAGCTGTCGGAAATGACGATGGCGGGGACCGGGGTGAGGTGTGCCGCCAGGGCGGTGTGCAGGGCGGAGGCCGAGGCATCGGCGTCCTGGGGCAGCAGCAACGCGTGTTCGCCAGCACCTGTGCCGGTGTTGGAACGGTCTATGCCGGCGTTGGCCATGACATGGCCGCTGCGGTGGCGGGTGATGAGCACGTGCGGGACCGCGCGCACCACGGCGGATGATTCCGCCAGCACGAGTTCGACCAGACGCGGATCCTTGCGGGTGATTTCCGCCAGGCGCAGCGCCTCGGCGCCGGGGGTGATGGTGGCGAGGTCGGCGAAGCGGTTTTCGGCCTTGGAGACGATTTTCTGCGTCACCACCAGAACGTCACCGGGCTGGGGTAACAGCCCTGAGGCGGTGAATGCCTGGGCCAGGATGCAGGCGAGGTCGTCGCCGGGGCGGATTTCCCCGATGCCGGTGAGCGGGTGGAGGCTGATGCTCACACTTCGGGCTCGATCAGCGTGCCGGTGATCTGGATGCCCGCACCGTCAACCTTGTAGGTACGGTTGAGGAAGATGAGCACCGAGGTCAGGGCTTCCGCCGCCGCCGCGTTGGCCAGGGCGCCGCCGTGCAGGCCGCGCAGGCCGGCGGCCTTGGCCAGGGCCACGACTTCGCCACGGGCGGCTTTGTCGTTGCCGAATACCAGGATGTCGCAGGCGATTTCGTCGTCAGTGATAAGGCGGTGGGCGGCGACGTTGTGAAAAGCGGAGACCAGAGTGACGCCCTCACCTAGCAGGGATTGCGCGCGCAGGGCGGCGCTGCCTTCGGCCGGGAGCTGCACCTGCATGACTTTGGGCGGCATCAGCGGCACGGTGGTGTCGACGACGATTTTGCCGGTGACGTGCGGGGCGATGTCCGCCAGGGTCGCGGCCTGGGCGGCGAAGGGGACGGTGACGACGATGAGGTCAGCCGCCTGGGCGGCGTCCGCGTTGGCCATGCCGGTGAGGCCGAAACCGAGTTCGGCGGCGGCTTTTTGCGCGGATTCAGCAGCGCGCGAGCCGATGATGACCTTGCGGCCGGCTTTCGCCCAGCGGCGGGCCAGAGCGGAGCCAAGGTGGCCGGTGCCGCCAATGACGGCGATTGTCTTCTGGGTTGTCATCAAATCCATCCGTTGTGAGGTTAAGCTTAGTCGCCGGTTTCAGCCAGTATGGGCACCGGCTTGTAGAGGGTGGTGCGCTGCACGGCGGGGCGGCCGACCAGGGACGCAAGGTGGCGCATGCGCTCTGGCGTGCAGGCCTGGCCGTTCTGACCGCCGGCGGCGCGGGTAATGGATTCGTCCATCAGCACGCCGCCGAGGTCGTTGACCCCGGCGTTAAGGGCGGCGAGCACGCCGGCCTCGCCGAGTTTGACCCAACTGGCCTGGATGTTGGGGATGAGCGGGTGCAGCACGAGACGGGCGACGGCGTGCATCAGCAGCGCCTCGCGCCAGCTGGGGCCGGAGCGGGCCAGCCCCTTGCGCCAGAGCGGGGCTTCCATGTGGACGAAGGGCAGTGGCACGAACTCGGTGAAGCCGCCGGTTTCCGCCTGCAAGTCGCGGATGCGCAGCAGGTGACGGGCCCAGTGCTCGTAGCGCTCGGTATGGCCGAACATAATGGTGGCGGTGGATTTGAGGCCGACGCGGTGGGCGGCGCGCATGACGTCCAGCCATTGCTGGGTGTTGAGCTTGTCCGGGCAGATGATGTCGCGGATTTCGTCGTCGAGGATTTCCGCCGCCGTGCCGGGAAGTGTGGAGAGCCCGGCGTCGCGCAGTTGGGCGAGGTAGATTTCCAGGTCCAGGCCAAGTGTGGTGGCGCCGTGCCAGACTTCCAGCGGGGAGAAGGCGTGGATGTGCATGCCGGGCGTGGATTGGCGCACGGAGCGGGCGATGTTGAGGTAGGTGTTGCCGTCGTAATCCGGGTGGATGCCGCCTTGCAGGCAGACTTCGGTGGCGCCGCGCGCCCAGGCCTCCACGGCGCGGCCACTGATCTCGGAGAGGTCAATATTGTAGGCGGGGCCGCGCTCGGCCTTGGTGCTGCCCTTCGAGAAGGCGCAAAAACCGCATTTGTAGAGGCAGATGTTGGTGTAGTTGATGTTGCGGTTGATGACGTAGGTGATGTTGTCGCCCGCGACCTCGGCGCGCAGGGCGTCGGCGGCGGCGGTAATGCGCTGCGCGTCCACGCCATCGGCGTTGAACAACTGCACGATCTCCGCCTCGCTGAGACACACACCGGCACAGGCGCGGGCGATGATGGTATCAATAACGGGCGACACGGTGCCAGCATGCAGCGCGGGTGCGGGTATCTGATCGCCGGTACCAGCGTGCCAGGCATCGGTCACCGGCAGACCACGGCCATCCACCATGCGGCGGACACGCTGCACCAGGGATTTGTCCAACCAGATATCCGGCGCTTGAGCAAAGGCGGGGCCAATCGCCAGACGTTCCACCAGCAGGCGCCCGGCCGCAGCCGTGGTCTCCGCCAAAGCTGCCAAGTGCGGCCAGGGGGCTTCGGGGTTCACATGGTCCGGCGTAACGGGAGAAACGCCGCCCCAGTCGTTGACGCCGGCTTTTAGCAGGGCAGCGAGTTCGTTGGGCTGCAGGTTGGGTGGCGCCTGGATGGTCATCTCCGGGCCCAGAATCAGCCGTGCCACCGCAATGGTCCAGCAATGCTCTTCCAGCGAGGGCTCCGGGTGGCTGGCCATTTTGGTGTCCTGCTTGGCCCGGAAGTTCTGGATGATGACTTCCTGGATGTGACCGTAACGGCGTTGCAGGTCGCGGATGGCAACCAGCGCCTCAATGCGCTCGGCGCGGGTTTCACCGATGCCGATGAGCAGGCCGGTGGTGAAGGGCACGCGGGCCTCACCAGCGGCGGCGATGGCGGCAAGGCGGGCAGCGGGGAGTTTGTCGGGCGAGCCGTAATGCGGCCCGCCTGGCCCGGACAGCCGCTCCGACGCGGTTTCCAGCATGATGCCCATGGAGGCGGAGACCGGGCGCAGGGCAGCGTAATCGGCCGCGTTCATCAGGCCGGGGTTGAGGTGCGGCAGCAGGCCAGTTTCCCTCAGTACCAGTTCGGCCATCGCGCACAGGTAGGAGAGCGTGGTTGGGTGCCCGAGTGCGGTCAGGGCCTCGCGCGCGGCGGCGTAACGGGCCTCGGGCTGGTCGCCCAAAGTGAACAGCGCCTCGCGGCAGCCGGCGGCAACCCCGGCGCGGGCGATGGCGAGGACTTCATCGGCGGATAGGTAAGCGGCGCCAATGGATTTGGGTATCTGCGCGAAGGTGCAGTAATGGCACACGTCCCGGCAGAGTTTGGTCAGCGGGATGAACACTTTGCGGGAATAGGTGACGCGGCGGCCGAATGCCGCCAGCGTCATTGCCTCGGCACGGGCGGTGAGGTCCGTGAGGGCGGCACCCTCCAGCATCCGGACAATATCCACCGCTGCCGCGGAGTCGAAAGCCGCTTGATCTGGTATGCCGGTCATGTCCAATTCGCCTTCAAAAATTCGAGCCTTTGACACCAAGGAAATGGGAGGGGGCGGGCCACGCGGCCAGTCTCCTCCGCGTTAAATCGCCGTGCGGTCGCCGCCCTTCAACGCCAGAATTTCCCGTGCCTCCGCCGGTGTGGCCACTGAGAGGCCAAGTCCTTCGATGATCTGCCGCGCGATACGTACCTGTTCGGCATTCGACTTGGCAAGGCGGCCCTTGCCGGCCCAAAGTGAGTCTTCCAACCCGACGCGGACATTGCCGCCCATCGCGGCCGCCATTGCCACCACCTTCATCTGCTTGGCGCCGGCGCCAAGCACGGACCATTTGTACTGGTCGCCAAACAGCCGGTCGGCGGTGCGTTTCATGTGCATCACATCGTCAGGGTGCGCGCCGATGCCGCCGAGGATGCCAAACACGGTCTGGATGAACAACGGTCCCTTCACCAGGCCACGGTCGTGAAAATAGGCCAGATTGTAGAGATGGCTGGTGTCGTAGCATTCGAACTCGAAGCGCACGCCCATGGGTGATAGCACCGAGAGAGAATGTTCGATGTCCGCGTAGGTGTTTTTGAAGACCAGATCGCACGAGGCTTCCAGCGCCTTAGGCTCCCAGTCATGCTTGAATTCCTTGAAGCGGTTGAGCATGGGAAACAGGCCAAAGCCCATCGTGCCCATGTTCAGTGAGGCGATTTCCGGCTGGAATTGTACCGCGGGGCGGATGCGGTCGTCGGCGGTCATCCACGGCGCGCCGCCGGTGGTGAGGTTGATGACCACGTCAGAACTTTGCTTGATAACTTCAAGGAACGGCTTGAACCACACCGGGTCCTGATCCGGCTGCCCGGTTTGCGGGTTCCGCGCGTGTAGATGCACGATCGCCGCACCCGCCTCGGCCGCTTCAATCGCGGAGGTCGCGATCTCCTGCGCCGTAACTGGCAGATATGGCGACATCGAAGGCGTATGGATCGCCCCCGTTACCGCGCAACTTATGATCACTTTATCCTTGAGCATCGGGCTCCCTTTAAATTTGAATTATCCGCCTGACGTCCGGCGCCAGGGTGCCCCTCTGCCGCCGGATAGGTCAAGCCAGGATACCCAACTGGCGCGCCCGCATAACTGCCTGTGGCCGGCGCCTAACTCCCAATTTGTCGTAAATCTGCTGCATATACCACTTTACGGTTCCCTCGGTCAGACCGAGGCGGTCGCCAATTTCACGGTTGCGCAGACCACCCGCGACCATCCCGAGAATATCAAACTCCCGGTTGGCCAGCTTGCTGCCCAGACCGCAATTCTCCTCCGGCTCAATCACCGCCCCACCTTTGAAAGCCTTCACCAGCTTCGCCGCCAGCCGGTCCGGCGGCGTGTCCAGAACAGGACCTTGGCCGTAAGCTTCGACAATCAGCGAGCCGATCACATCGCCTTCATCCAGGAAAATCCGGGTCCAGCCAGTGGGCGCGGCAAGTGACACGGCTTCGCGCACCGCGCGCCGGGCCTCCGAACGGTTACCTGCCTGAACCGCAATTTCAGCCAGCAGCAGCTCAAAGCTCACGACGGAGCGCAGTACCCCCGTGCGGCGCGCCAACTCACACCAGCGACTGGCGATTTTGCGGGCCCGGACCAGACGATGATTTTGAATCTCCAGCCGGAGCCACGCAATGGCGATGCTCTCACTGCGCCGCAGCGGATTGAGTGTCGGCAACGGCTCGGCGGTTGGCGCCAGGGCGCTGTTGTCGAACACCGCCTGCGCCTGAGCCGGCCGGCCGTTGCGCAGGAGAATCCGCACCTGCTCGGCCACAACCAAGGCCCGCAAACGGTCCAACCCGCATTCAATGGCAATCAGATTGGCTTCCTCAAGCCCTTTCAGCGCGCCATCTACATCGCCCGCCGCCACCGCCAACCTGGCGCGAACCAGATGTCCCGCTGACAACTGATCAATAAAGCCCCACTGCCGCGCCACGGGAATATGCGCATCCACCAGCTTGCGCGCCTGCTCAAGGTCGCCACAATCGTAAAGCAGTTCCGCAAGCGGCAAAGCGGGCAAAGCTGCCAGCCCCGAACCTTCCCCCTGCAGCGCACAGGCGAGGGTAAGCGCCTCTTCCAGGAAATGCTTGGCGGCATCGGTCTTGCCTTGCACCACGAGCGTCGGCGCGATCGAGGCTTTTAATGCAATCGAAGCGAAATCCGCACCGGGGCGGTTGAGGGCACGCCGTGTTTCCGCTTCAAGCTTCTGGATGTCCTGAAAGTGATACAGCTCACGCCGCGCCGCCATAAGCTGCGCCAACAGCGTACAGCTCAGATACGCATAGTTATCGCCCAGGTCAGCGAGAAGTTTAGCTGCCGAAAGCTCAACTTTCGGCATGTCGTCCAGCGCCGCATCCAGCATGACGCGCCGGTGATCGATCGTACGTTGCAAATGCATATAACGGTAATCCTCAATGGCTCCTTCCGCCTGCAAACGATTAACATGCTGGCTCGCGAGATCGATCAGTTTCTCTGCCGAGCTGAAATTCAGCCGGCGGATACTGCGCCACGCCAGCGACAGCAGAAGCATCGGTCGTGTCGCCATGATCGAGCAAGGGATTGATGAGCTTAATTCCTCGATCCGGTACAAATGCCCCTCATAGGTTAGCGGCTCTGCCAATAGGTCAAGCTGATCCGCCAGAAAAATCTGATCCCTGCTAAGCGCCGCGTGTTCAATGGCCCGGAGCGACTGGCCGGTGGCGGCAAAATGCTGGCTCGCCAAGCGGTGCAGTTCACAGGCTCGTTCGGGATCATAGTTGTTCAGGCGTCGAAGCACCATCGAACGAAAAAGCTTATGATATACATAAGTGCTCTTTTCCACGTCGACCAATTCGACAAAGAGTCCTCCCGACTCAATCAATTCCAGCATCTGCCGGCCGTCATCGCGTTCCGTCACGGCAACGCAGGCGCTCGGCGTCAGCTCGTCCAAAATGGCGGTACTAACAATAAAATTGCGCACCTGCTCCGACTGCGGTCGCATCACCTCCTCGACAAAATACTGTTCAATATCGACCGAAAGCGGGCCGGCCTTGGGGGAACTCTTCGTTCTCGAGGGCGTGCGAAAACGCATCCGCGCGCATGCCATTGCGATGCCCGCGGCCCAGCCATCCGTTTCGTCAACCAGTTCACGCAACGCTTCATCCCCAACTGGCGGAATGGATTTGCGGGCAATGAATTCCATCGTATCGTCATATGAAAACTTCAGATCGTCCGCCTTCACCTCGTACAACAAACCTAGCGAATGCAGCCGCGCAACCTGGATCAGGGGCGAACCACGGGAGGCAATGATGGTGGTGAGAGAATCGCGCGCGATGGCGATGATATCGCCAATCAAATCCAAAATGGGGCGGGTGAGCATCTGCGCATCGTCAATCACCAGAACCGGACGCTCTGGCTGTGCAGCGAGCAAATCGGCAATATATTCTGCGGGCGAGTTGTCCCGCGGCAATGTTGGCCAGACAAAATCGCCCTGGACAAACGCTTCTGTCAAAGTGGAGACGAATTTCTCCGCCGTGGAAATGCCCTTACGCGGGGCAACCCACAAAACTTTGCGCCCCTGCTCCGCGAAACTCTGAGCCCATTGCATCATCGCCGAGGTTTTGCCGTAACCGGCCGGCGCGCTTACCGTTGTCACACGGGACTTGCCAATATCTTCCAGAAATCCGAGAAGCCGCTCACGTGCGACAATAGCCCCTCCGGGGCGCTTGGGCTCAATCGCCGTCGAGATAAATCCCACCGGTTAGTCCTCCTTCTTGATTTTCCAGCCCACCCTAAAAGGATAGGTATAGTCAACTGAAGCACAACCTATCCCCAAGAGCAAGACCCTATCTTTTGTCCGGCGAGCTTGGTGATTTTATTCACTTTTTTCCAAAGCCCTATGTTGGGTTAAAGTCATTGATGGACATGATCGCCAAGGAATTTCCTTCCTTTTGGAAGGTGTAGCCAAATTGATTTTTATCACCTATGCGGCTCTTGTTCACTTCCAGATTACAAAAATTCAGGAATTACATAATGCCACAGCTTATCGTCACCACCCGCGAAAACAAGGAACAAAGCATAACCGGCAAGGCTGGCGCGACCGTCATGGAAATCATCCGCGATGCCGGAATTGACGAGCTTTTAGCCCTTTGCGGCGGGTGCTGCTCCTGCGCCACATGCCATGTGTATGTCGACCCCGCTTTTGCCGCGGCGTTGCCGCCGATGAGCGCCGACGAGAACGATTTGCTGGATGGATCATCCCACCGGAATGCGACCTCCCGCCTGTCCTGCCAAATCTCCTTCACTGATGCACTCAACGGCCTGAAACTCACCATCGCGCCCGAAGACTAAAGCAGACCTGATGTTTCAGGGTGACTTGGTTTGAGGTCACCCTGAATCGACGCTGCTCTTACGGCTAAAGCTGGTTACTTCCCGCCACCGCGAAAAGCTCCTGGAAATGGACGACACTCGGTTGATGCGCCGTGAACCCGCCATCAACGGGGATCAATGCGCCATTGATGAAGACCGATTTATCGGAAGCCAAAAACGCGACAACGTCGGCGATATTCCGCGGCGTGCCAAGCGCTGGGTTGAGTGTGTGCTGCAGCAGAATGTCCTTCACAACCTGCGGCGTCGATTCAATGGCATTCTGCGTCAATACAAAGCCTATTGCCACCACGTTTGAGCGGATGCCGCTCTTGCCGTACTGGGTCGCAATAAACCGGCTCAAATTGATCAGCGCCGCTTTCGAACTTCCGTAAGCAGTAAGCGTAACTTCCCCCAGCAACCCAAAGCCCGACGATGAGTGAATGATTGACCCGCCGCCATTCGCGATCATCACCGGCAGCGCATGCTTACACAAAAGCATCGGGCCGCGCACATTCACGGCCATTGCGGCGTCCCAGGCGCTCGTCTCAATATTGATCACGTCGCGGTCTCCCGCACGCTGCGCATTGGTCTGGATCGCGGCATTGTTGTGGACGATATCGATCCGCCCGTTTTTTTCGACCACCTGACGAACGCTGGCGGCAATCTGCGCTTCGTCTGTGAGGTCGAAGGCCAATGGGAAGGCTTCGAGTCCTTCGGCCACCAATAATGCTGCGGCACGTTCAACGCCGGCCGCATCAATATCCGCTAGCACGACCGTTGCGCCGTGCTCGGCCAAAACCCGCGCACTTTCTAGCCCGATCCCGGTTGCCGCACCCGTCACAATTGCCACTTTATTTGCGAGAGACTTCGACATTTTTGCCACCCGATTTGTTATAAACTGAAGCCGCCATCGACAATGAGTGTTTGGCCCGTTATGTAACGCGCCTGTTCGGAGGCCAGAAACGCCACCGCCTGCGCCACCTCATCGCCAGTGCCAAAGCGCCTCAATGCAATGCGGTTACGTTGAGTTTCCCAAATTTCTGGGCTGTATAGGTCTTTTAAAAACGTTGCACCAAGTCCTGCATCGATGATTCCAGGTGCGACCATGTTGGCACGAATGCCAAAACGGCCTTCTTCCTTGGCGATTGCCCGACCCAGCATTTCGATGCCTGCTTTGGGCACAGCCGAGAGCGCGTCCCCCGGTGGATAGCTATGCGTTGCAACTGACACCACACTGACAAAATTGCCCCGCTGCTGGCGGCGGAAGATCGGCAATGCCGCGCCGACCACACGGATAAACCCGATCAACTCCGTCTCGATAACCTCGCGCCATGCCGCCTCGCCGATTTTACTGACAAAGGGCTGTTCGATGGACACGCCGCCAGCAAATATCATTGTGCCGATACCGCCCGCCTTCTCCGCGAAGCCGGCAATCGCTTTGATTACGCCATCCGCATCAGCAAGGTCGCATTGCACCGGTACTGCGGTGCAATGCACGCCAATTTCCTCCGCAAGCGCTTGCGCCACATCGGCACGGGACCTGTAACCAATCGCGACAGTATCCCATTCCTCGGCCAGGCAGCGACAGATTGCGCTCCCAAGCCCGCCCGACCCACCAACGACGAAGGCGTTGCGCGACATCACTCCGCCGCGGTGGAACCGGGTATTTTATATGTGAATTTGCCCGGCGCATGGTACCATTTACCGTCGTCATGGCTCTCATACGGCGCCGCAACCTCGATCAAGACACCATGCGCGCTCTTCGGGCCGATCCAGCTCCAGGTCTGCCAGGGCATGTCCTTATCGTTGTAGATTTTGCCGTTCTCGAACACCTGCAGCCCCTCGGCTTGGGCACGGGCCATTGCGCCGGGAACATCATCGGTGGTGAAACAGAGGTGATGCACATGCTCGCCCACCTTCTCCAGCCGGTCGCCAAGCGGCGTGCCCGGTGCGGGCTGGATAAACTGTATCTCCGTGGAATTCTCATTCACGAAGGTGGCCCATTTCATACCCTGGTCTTCACCGCTGGAGAATTCGTCGTATTTGACGATCCGCTTCTCGAGGGAGGCCGGGTCGAGAATTCCCAGGATCTTAGTCCAATCCGCGATGGATTTATCAAGGTCCTTAACCAAAATACAAACATGGGCAAACGGTCCGCTGGGCATGACGCCTCTCCTTCAATAGTTATTACAAAACCCGTTGTGTCAAAATGGTAGCAGTGCCGGAGATCACCAAACGCTGTCCATCGGCACGTAACCATACATCGCAATTCACCCGGTCATCAGCAACGCCGCTCACGGTGCCGCCCGCTTCGAGCCGGTCCCCTCCATACACGTTATCGACGAACTTGGAATCCATCGCCTCAATCCGCTCTCCGGGAAAGGCGGCCAGCAGCATATTCATCACATAGGCAACATTTGCTGGCCCCTGATTGATTACGCGGCTACCAAGGCCCTTTGCTTTTACAACTTCAACGTCCAGATGAATTGGGTTAGGATCGCGCAGAAACACGGCCCATTGCTTCATCGCTTCCGGGGAAACCGACTCGATGATGAACGTCGGTAACTCCTGACCAACAGCGTAGCTCATGCAAGTTCCCTCCGCGGCAGCACCCAGACGTTTTCCGTTTGCAATACCTCGGCATCAGCCTCATCTTGCAGGCTTAACCGGTAGGTCAGCACGTCCATCACGCCCAGTTTGCGGCTGCGCTTGCGCGCCAGCCCGAGAATTTTTCCCTTCACGCGGTAAGGTGCCCCCACCATCAATGGCTTCTGGAACACCACGCCGGAGCTGCCCATCATCGGCCCGTCATCGACATCGAACTCACAAACATTGCAAACACCAGCGACGGTTTTACCCATCGCGACCTGTGTAGCGATGTAATAGTAGATCGGATGCGCACTGCCGTCCGCCGCCGGCGCAACGCCCGTTGACGCGCACAGCGCCGCATTCTCCTCAGCCGAAATGACGTAGACTTCGGTGCCGTCGAGCGAGGTCCCGGCGACATCGGGGGCTGGCGGCAGATCGGAATTTTCATTCATCTAAAAAGACCTCGGCAATCCGAGACTCTCGGCAATTGAATTACGCACCATTTCATTGCTGATCGGCGTCATGCGCAAAATCCGGTGATCACGCCAGTAACGCTGCATATCCGTCTCAGCCGAGTAACCCATGCCACCCAGGATCTGGATACCCAGGTCCGCCGCTTTTACTGCATTTTCAGAGGCGACCATTTTCAGCATGTTGGCCTGCACGCCGCAGTCTTCTCCCTTGGCCTGCAACCATGCCACATAGTTGAGCAGTAACTCCGTCTGCTGCTGCCACGTCGCGATATCGGCAATGTAATGCTGGATAATCTGGAACTGCCCGATCGGCTTACCAAATGCGTGACGCTGCATGGCGTAGGCCAGAGCATCTTCCAGCACGCCGTCGATCGCGCCTAGGCATTGCGCGCCGACCATGATCCGCTCGTTGTTTAGTGTCGACAACATCATGTACCAGGCCTTGCCCGGCTCGCCGAGAACATCCGAATCCGGTACGAAGACATTGTCGAGGGTCACCGAGCATGATCCCATGGCCCGCATGCCAAGCTTGGGCAGCAGCGTCGCGGATACACCTTCGGACTTTGCGTCCATGAAGAACAATGTCAGCCCCTGATGCCGCTTTTCAACGTTCTTGTCGCTGCGCGCCAGAACCAGGATACGGTCCGCTACACGCGCGGCCGTGGTCCACATTTTTGCGCCATTCACGCGCCAACCGCCGTCAACCTTGGTTGCGAAAGTTTTCATTGCGCCCAGCACATCGGTCCCGCCGCCCGGTTCCGTCATGCCCATGGAAACACGCAGATCACCCGCGGCCATCGGTGGCAGCCAGCGTTGCTTCTGTTCGGGCGTGCCATAAATGCCTATGGATTTAGCGCCGGCGAAGGAGGTCAGGCCCCAGGTCCACAGCAAACCGCCGGCCGTACGGGCAAGTTCGCGGGCAAATATCATCTGCATCATGATATCGCCGCCCTGGCCGCCCCACTCCTCATCGATCCCGATTCCGAAGAACCCGGCCTTCTTTAGCTTATCCCAGAATGCAAACGGATAATTCTGCTCGTCGGCCTCAAGTTTACGCATCCAGTCTTTTGGCGCCTCGGCATTTACCCAGCGGCGCACCATGTCACGGAATGCCTCTTGCTCCTCGGAAAATGAAAAATCCATGTCATCCCGCTCTATTTTATCTCGTTATAGACGTCCTCCCGGAGCGCCTGTCAGGAGCGTCACGTTAGAACCCGGACCGCGCTGAGAACCTATCTAAAGACAGGGCGTAATCGCGCACAGGGAGACCTCGGCGACGCCCTGTCTGAAGAAAGGTGCCCACCCCGGCAGAATCAGGTTGGTTACACGCAAAGCAAACCAAATGAGGAAGTTATGGGAGTGATCGCAGGTAAGGTTGCGGTAATCACGGGCGCATCAAGCGGCATCGGCGCTGCGATCGCGCGCGAGTTATCAGAAGCGGGGGCGTATCTGGTATTAACCGCCCGTCGCCAGGACCGGCTGGAGGCTCTGGCCGCGGACCTTCCCGGCAAGACCGCGGTCCTCAGCGCCGACATCACGACGCCGGAGACTCCGGAAAAGCTCCTTGCTTTTGCCACCACTCAGTTCGGCCGGGCGGATATTCTTGTCAACAATGCCGGAATTCTGCGCGTGGGCCCGCTGGATACATTCGATCTGGCGCATCTGAGCCCGATGATCGCCACTAATTATGAGGCCCCGGTGCGCACCAGCTACGTGTTTGCCCGCGCCATGAAGGCCGCCGGCAGCGGGTCCATTGTCAATATCTCGAGCATCGGCGCGCATCTCACCGCCGCTGGTGTTGGCATCTATGGCGGGTTGAAAAAGGCGCTGGAAATGACCTCCGAGGCGCTCCGCATCGAGCTTGCCGGGTCGGGCGTGCGGGTCGGTCTAATCGCCCCCGGTACCACAGCCACTGAGATTTTTGCCGACATGAAATCGCACGGCGAACCCGGCTGGGATGAATACATCACGCCCTTGCAGCCGGAGGACATCGCACGCGCAGTCCGTTATCTGCTCGAACAGCCCGAGCGCGCTAACATCGCCCGCATGCACGTTTACGCCGCCGCCGACTCCCATTGAATCCACCGACGCCCCGGAGTTCCAGCCATGACAATTTCCCCTTCCCAACTACCGGCGCATGTGTCCCAGGACCTCGTGCGTGACTACCCGATCACCTATGGCGGCGTGACTGAGGAAAACCCATTTACGACGATGATCCCCGGCCTGCATAAACTGCCTGAGGTTTTTTACGCGTTGGATGCCTATCCCGGCTTCACGCCCGCCTGGATCGTCCGGCGGACCGAGGATCTGCGAAAAATTTATTTTGATACCGAGCATTTTTCCAATAAGGACTTTGCGCCGTTCGCGAAGATCATCGGCGAGACGTGGAGCAGCCTGCCGGCGGAAACCGACCCGCCGATGCATGCCCTGTACCGCGCTTTCGTAAATCCCATTTTCACGCCGAAGGCCATGACGAAGCTTGAAGGCCGCATCCGGGACTATGCGCGCGAATATGTCGAGGGGTTCAAGACCGCCGGGCGTTGCGAGTTCATGGCGGATTTTGCTTTCGAATTCCCGATTAAAATATTTCTTGAGCTGATGGGGCTGCCGCTTGAGCTCACGCCTCGGTTCATGGCCTGGGAAATGGACCTTCTGCACAACTCAGACATGGGCCGCCTCGCCCAGGCGACCCGTAACGTGGTGGACTACCTGCGCGGCGAAATCGCCGACCGTGAAGTCAATCCCAGGGACGACCTTATCAGCTACGGCGTAAAGGCCACCGTTGATGGCCGCAAATTGACGAATGATGAACTGGTCGGCTTCACCTTCAATCTGTTCATCGGCGGGCTGGATACCGTATCCACCAATATGGGCTGGCAGTTCCGGCATTTGGCCGAACACCCCGAAGACCAGAGAATGCTGCGCGCCAATCCGTCGATGATCCCTGATGCCATCGACGAAATGATGCGCGCTTACGGCGCCGTCACTACCTTCCGAACCTGCATCAAGGAAACCGAGATCCGTGGCGTGAAGATGATGCCCGGCGACAAGGTGGCCATGTCAACAGCCATTGCCGGGCGCGACCCGCAGGAATACGACCGCCCGAACGAGGTCATCCTGACCCGCAAGCCGCATCATGTGAGCTTTGGCTACGGGCCGCATCTATGCGTTGGCATGCATCTGGCACGGCGGGAGATGCGTATTGCGATGGAGGAGATTCTTGTGGGGCTTCCTGAATTCTGCGTCGCGGACGGCCAGACGCTGCACGCGCATCTGGGCGGCATCATTCAGCCCGTCGAACTTCCGATTGTGTGGAATGCCTAATAGGGCAGGCTCGAAATCCAACTGTCGAGCCGGTCCCAGAGTCGATGGCGCAAAGTTGCAAAATTGTGGCAATGCGCCGTTTCCGGCAGGACCATCAGCGTGACGTCCGGGCTGGCTCGGAAATAGCCCACTTCGGCATGTGGACGGGGACTGGTGTCGACCGCACCGTGCATCACGAACACCGGGCAGGCGATTTCCGCCGCAGCCTGGTGCACGACGCCAGGTTGCAGCGCATCGCGCCCCAGGCACGCCGGCGTCAGTGACCCATCGGCCTCGTCTGCTTCAATAAGCGCAAGAGGGACATCCGGAGCATAGAACAACGCGCGCATGACCACGCGGGGCGAGGCGAGGTAACCTGGCCGAATCCCTGCGGCCATCGTGGCGGGGTCGGCATCCCCCAGCATCATCGGCTCATTGGACCAACCCAGAACAGCCAGACGGTCGAAGGATCTATGCCCCGCCTGCTGGGTAATGACCATCATCCCACCGATCGAATGGCCGACGCCGGTTACCGTAACCTTGCCGGCCCGGGCGAAGGTTCCATCGGTAAGGCCGGCAACGACGTAGCGCGTTGCCTGGTCATTCGCCGCGCTGATTTTTAGACGGCTGAGCACTGTCTCCAGTTCCGGGCGCGTGCTTTCCCCCATGCCAAGCAGGTCCACTGCGAGCACAGCATACCCTTTAGCCGTAAGATGTTCCGCGAAACTATAACCTGCAAACCCCGGATAGTTGGCGTGCCAGTAGCGGCGCCGGTAGCCGCCACCATGCAGGCAAACCAGGAGTTCCAGTGCGCACCCCCTTGGTATGGTATCCGGCATATGCAGCGAGGCCGCCAGCTGCGCATTGGCGATCCCGGCTGCGGTCGAAACTTCGATCCGCAGCTCGGCGGTCTTCACGCTATTAGACTTTCCACACGAGCGGCAACTTGCGCACCTGAATAATCGATCCCATCCAGAACGGCACTGGCTGCGATTTATCTAGCTCGAACGCCGGCAAACACGCCAGCATCTCCTGCGTCGCGATCAGCAGTTCTCGGCGCGCCAAATGCATGCCCAGGCAGCGGTGGGAGGAACTACCGAAGGTCAAGTGGCTCGGCTTGCGATCGAAGCGGATTTCATCCGGGTGATCCCAGGCTTCCGGATCACGTGCGGCGAGCGAGGTCGACATCGCCACTTTATCGCCCGGCAGCATTTTCACGCCGTGGAAATCAATCTCCCGCGTGACAGTGCGGTAGGTGGTCACCGCGCCATAGGCACGCAACATTTCCTCGATCGCCAGGGTAAGCTTGGCCGGGTCTGCGCGTAGCTCAGCCTGCTGTTCAGCGTGCGTCGCCAGATGATAAAGATGCAGCCCGATATTGGCTGTCACGGTATCCAACCCACCGACGAACAGGTTGAAGCAATAGCCGTAGACCATTTCATTTGTCCAGGGCTTGCCGTCGAACTCATAGTCGAGGGCATAGGTGATCAAATCATCTTTCGGATTTTCTCGCCGCGCCTGAATCGCATCGAGCAGGCATTTTTTAACCTCATGAGTCGCCTTGATCCGCGCATTCATGTCCGTGGTGTGCAGCAAGTCGTGTTCCCAGGACAGGAATTGGGGAATCTGTGACTGGTCAAGACCGAACAGGTCGAGGAAGATGGTGACCGGGAACGGCACCGCGAATTCAGACACGAAATCGCAATGCCCGCGGTCCTTGAATTTAGCGATGAGGCTACGCGCGCGGTTGCGGACCATATCGTCGAGCGAAAACATTTTCGCCGGCGCGAACACCGGGTTCAACGTACGCCGGACCTGGGCATGCGGCTCGCCGGTAAGTTCGGTCGGCACCAGACTCCAATCCTCGCCGATAAACTGCGCGAAACCAGAAAAGCCCTTTTTCGTGAACAGATCGTCGTCAGCGTAGACTTCCTTCAGATACTCGGAACGCCGGACAACCCAGGCACCCGTCCCACCGGGATAGATATTCGGGCACCAGAAAACAGGCGGCGTGGTGGCATGCACATGAGCGAGTTTCGTCTCGTACACGTTCTCGAAATACACCGTGCGATCGGCGATTGTGCAGTCATGGACGAGTTCGGGCGGAACATGAGATGGAACCGTAGACATTATGGATATTTCCTCAAACTTTAATCAGGCAATGTATGGCATAATTTCCGCTGCCACCCAACGCAAGCGGTCGGAATACTCCTCCAACCCACCAATACCCGGCGGCAACGGCACGATTGTCTCGGTAATACCGAGTTCTTTAAGCCAGCCAATCTGGTCGATGATCTTCTGCTTGCTCGTGGTACCGGGCGCGCGCGGGTCGTCCAGCACTTCATGGTGCGCGCCGACATTCAACATTTCCAGCGCGAAGAAGGTGCTGATCGGCCGGCCATCGTACTCCGGCTGCGACTTGATGAGTTCGATGCATTCAGGAAATTTCTCGGGCGGGGTACGAAATGGGCACCAGCCGTCGCCGAATTTGGCGACGCGCTTGAGCACGGGTTCCGCGTCGCCGCCGAACCAGACCGGCAGGCGTGGCCGCTGCACCGGCTTAGGCGCAAAACCGATGTCTTTAAAGTTGACGTATTTGCCTTCGAACACCGGCGCATCCATGGTCCACAGCACCTGCATCGCGGCGATGTATTCATCAGCCATTTTGCCGCGCTCGTGGAAATTCACCCCGAGCATGTCGAATTCTTCCTTGAGCCAGCCGACGCCGAACATCGCCTCGGCGCGGCCGCCACTCAACCAGTCCAGGGTCGACCACGCCTTTGCCTGCACGATCGGGTTTTGCAGAGGGAGGATGGTGACCGACGACGAGAGCCGTAAATTCTTGGTGTGCCCGCCAATGAAGCTAAGAGCCACCGGGGTATGAAAATAATGATCGCCGGAAAGCGCGATATGCTCATTCGGGATGATAAAATGTTCGCCGAGCATGCATTTGTTAAAGCCAAGCTCATCCGCAAGCGCCATGGCCTGGCCAATTTGGGCACCGGTTACCGAATATTCCCAGGGCTGCACCATGGCCGCCACATGCATGGAATTTGGAACGCCAACATTAAGTTTCATTCGCATTGCCTACATAAAAAAGGCGGGGTAACCGCAAGGTTACCCCGCCAATGAGACTTATTTGTACGGGTCGACCGGCTGCGGCGCAGCAATCACGCCGATATCGATCAACATCGAGTACACATCCGAGATCGAGTAGATATGCACGATCTTGTCGCCCTCGAAGCGGAGCCAGGAGAACCACACGACATTGAGATCGTTGCCGGTCGGCTTGATGCCCATGTAGTTGCCGCCGGTATGCTTGCCATGGTGGTGGCAAAGCACGCAAATCTCGTTGTCACCACGGCCCCAGGCCTTCAGCGTGCGATAAATAGAAGGCGGGAAGGTCTTGTACAGTCCCTGCGGCGAGGTCTTCCACACCTTGTAGGTGCCCAGGTCCGGCCGGTTGGGGTTGTCGTAGGTCATTTTCTCGGTGTCGAAGAATGCGTCCATGCCATTCCAGTCACCACGGTTGATGACCTCGTGGAGGTTCATCCAATGGTTGACCATGAAAGCCTGGCGCTCGGTCAAGCCGGCGGTGATTTCCGCACGCTTCTCTTTAGAGAGTACGAAATCTGCGTCAGTAAATGCGGGAAGTCCACCCATAGCTGCTCCTTAAAATTTTTGCCCTTATGGCATTGTTACGCGATGACGAGCGTTTTTGCTCCGCTCCGATCCTTGAGGACGATAGGTTCTCATGCTGACCTTGGCCTCATCTCACCTACCATTCGGAGGGGTGTCCAGATTGTTGGCATGACAGACAGCCCCACCTGAGCGGTAACTGGCGGAAACATAATGACATTAGAGGAAATTCCGGACAGGATGAAAACCCAGGATCTGATGGCTGAATATTGCTACGCCATCGACAACCGCGACCGGGACGCGCTGGATTACGTCTTCGCCCCGGATGCGGTGATTGAGTACACGGAGATGGTCGGTGTCAAACGCTAGGTTCCGGAGGTCAGAGCTTTCCTCGCGCAATTCGAGCAGCAGGACGAAAGTAGCGGAAACGGCAATCGGCATCCAACCGCGCCGGCCCGCCGCTCAGGGGACTTGGCGGGTCAGCTAGTCAATCCAGGGAGCCTCTGCGTAGGGTGGATTTGAATTCATCTGGCGGTTCTATCCGGCGGCTTCCCTCCGAACACGTGGTGATGGGGGGCGCAATGTGGTGCTACTCGATGAGCTGGGGCTGAACGAGAGTTCTTGGGTGATTTCGACACCGTGGCGGGTTCGCCGGCGGAGGTGAAGGCAACCTGGGAGGCGATGACGGCGCTGGGCGTGGATGCGTTCTTCTGCGCCCTGCCCGGCCATGCGGACCCGGAATCCACCATACGGGCGATGCGGACATCACCGGCCGCGCGGGGTGATCAGTTGGCTTTTGCCAGCCGCTTGATGCCAAACAGCAGCAGGTCGAGGCTACGCTCGGCCAGCTTGGGGTCGATGGCGAGCTGGCCGGCCGGCCGCCATCGTTGAGCGTTTCCTTGACCACCAGACTGCCGAACAACATGACGGAAAACTGCACGTGGGCAATCTCAACGTTCTCCTGTGACAGCCCGGCATCGCGCAGCGCCTGCAACACGGCCTCACGCACCTGCGACGCATGAGGCTGGGTCAGCTTGCTCACTATGCGCGCAAGTATCGTCGCCGGGACGCCGGGAAAATCCCCATAGGCGCGGCGCGCGGCCATGACGACATTGCGCAGCCGGGTTTCCCAATCGGGACTGGAAAGGTCGGGCATGTTCTGTGCGGTGATCGCATCGCTCATAATGTCGATCATCTCGTCCTTGTCGCGCATGTAGTGGTAGAGCAGGCGCGAGGAGACATTTAGCTCGGCGGCGACGCGGCGCATGTTCATCGCCGCCAGGCCTTCCTCACGGGCGATTTTCAGCAGCACTTCGGCGATGCGGGATTGGTCAAGCGCCGGGCCTTCCTCCAGGCGGCGGCGGCCGCGCCGGCGTGCTGCAGGGGCGGCCAGGAAAGGTTGGGAAGCGGGAAATTTTCAGGTCATCCTGGCATTATATATAATCTCTGGCCGTACACGAGGGCAACTACTGTAAGGCCAGTGGCATTCTGGGGGCCTCAGGATTTAAACACGGCCATGAGACCAGGAATTCGCATTCCGACCTGACGTAAAAAAATGTCACAGCACATCGCCGAGTAAAATGATACTCGCCAGCTCGGTTGTTAGATCGCCAAACGTATAGATCCCGAGTTCTCCGATTTGGGTAGAACCGTTCCGGAAGGATGAACCCGCTCCCCCGGAACCATGCTTTAGTTATGAGTACGGATCGTACCGGCATGGTGGCTTTGTCGATGGTGCCCACTGCAACCAACATGCCCGGAACATCGGCTATGCTGTAGATGGAGAGTATCTTGTCATCCTTGAATTTGGCGATGGAAAACCAATACACGCTGATCTATTGCCCCCTCGGGTCCTGCCCCATATAGCGCCGGCCAGTCTGCTTGCCCTGGTGCTGGCAATAAACCCAGATTTCATAATCACCTTTTGCCGTGGCATCCAGCGTCACGTATTTCGACGGCGGAAACACCCGGAACAACTACACCGAGGAGGCTTTCCACTGCCCATAGGTGCCAAGGTGCGGCCGGTTCGGGTTGGAGTACCGGAAGTCGGCGTGGAAGAACCGGTCCGTGCCGTCAAAATCGCCCCGGTTCAGCGGGGTTTTAAATCCGTCCAGAATGTCAGGTTCCGCCGCTGCCGCGCGGTCAGGTGACTTACATCGGGCACGCGATTCGCCAGAACCTGGCTCGTCTCGGGGGTATTTACCATGCAATCCTCCTTATGCCTCGGCTCGTGGTTGGCCGCCTGATGCTTTGCGTTTCACGCCTCGCGCCTCGGGTACCTATCCTACGCAAGGTGCGCGATACCCCGCACTTGCGTTTGTAACCCTCGAGGCCGTGTCGGAAAGGAAAAACGCAAGTGTTCTTGAATGATTTCAAGTAATTATCCGCCATTCCGGCCCACAACCTTGTTTTTCCAGCCCCCATTCAAAACCACGTTGAGGATCAAGACATGACAGATACCAGTACTCAGGTTCAGGAACAGCGCCGCCCCGGCGTGCTGGGTGTGCATTCGCTGGACCATTTCGCAATCACGGTCCCCGACCTCGCAAAAGCCTCGGAATTTTATTCAACTTTCGGCCTGGAAGCCCGCGCAGAAGGCAATGACCTGGGGCTGTATGCCGTTGGCAACACGCATCGCTGGGGCCACCTACAGCAAGGTGCGCGCAAAAAATTCGGCCACCTCTCCTTCGGCATTTTCGCTGACGATATGGCCGCCTTCAACACCCGCCTCAACCAGCTCAACATCGCCCGCCTCGCGCCGCCACCAGGGCATGACGACCAGGGCATCTGGTTCACCGACCCTGATGGCAATCTCATTGAGCTGGCCGTTAAGGCAAAATCCTCGCCTGTAGAAAAATCTGCCTTTGCCGCCATCTCCGCCCCCTCGGGCGTGGCCGCCGTGCGGGGGCGCAGCAAGGTCCAGGCGGTCCACCCCAGGCGCCTCAGCCACGTCGCGGTTTTCACCACCGATGTCGACCGCGCCGTAAAGTTCTACACCGCCGCCCTCGGTGTCCGCCTGTCGGACCGCTCGCGTGAATTCGTCGCCTTCATGCACGGCCCGCACGGCAGCGAGCATCACATGATCGCGGTGCTCAAATCCAATGGCCCCGGCATCCACCATTGCAGTTGGGACATGGGCTCGGTGAACGACGTTGGCCTGGGTGCCATGCAGATGGCCGTGAAAGGCTACGCCGCCGGCTGGGGGCTTGGGCGGCATGTGCTCGGCTCCAACTACTTCCACTACGTGCGCGACCCCTGGGGCAGCTATTGCGAATATTCGGCTGACATGGATTACATTCCGCCCTCGACTGAATGGTTAGCGGGCGACCACGACCCTGAGGATTCCATGTTCCTCTGGGGCCCCACGCCGCCTGAGGATTTCGTCACGAATTTCGAAGCCGCCGAATAAAATAACGAACCATTTGGCGAACGATAGAGAATTGAGTATGCCGTCGGAACGTCCGCTGAACGAGGCGAATATCGTAGTGTTTGGCGGCAGCCACGGCATCGGCCGGGCCACCGCCGTGGCACTTGGCCAGCGCGGCGCCTCGGTACTGGTCGTCAGCCGCGGCCGCGAGGCCGGTGAGGCCGCCGCCGCTGACATCAAAGCCGCCGGCGCCAAATCGGCCGATTTCCTCGCCGGCGACCTATCCACCATCGCTGGCGTCAAACTCGCGCCGGACAGCGCCGCCGCTTGGCGCCCCGCGCTGTCCGGCGTCATGCACACCGCCATGGGCGCCTTCAAAGGCAAAACCATGACCTCCGACGGTCTGGAGTTCGCCTTCGCCCTGCAATACATGGCCCGCGCTTCGCTCAACCGCCTGCTTCTGCCGCAGCTCGCTGCCTCCGGCGACGGCCGCATCCTGCACATCGCCGGTGACGTTCCCGGTCTCATGAAGCCCGACCTCGATGATCTCCAATTCGAACACCGCAAATGGTCATTCTTCAAATCCGTGCTCGGCACGCATATCCTCGGCTTCATGCACATCCAGGAAGCCGCGAAACGCTGGCAGGGCCAGCCGGTCACCATCGCCGCCAGTTGCGTCGGCTCCACTAAGACCAAGGCCATGACCGACCCGATCATGCCGCTGGCCATGCGCCTGATGGCCGTGTTCGGCACCACGCCGGAAGTCTCCGCCGTCAACGCCATCAAATATCCCACCGCCGCCAGCGCCGCCGAGGTCAATTCCGCGGTGCTGCGTAACCCAAAGAAATACGAGCCGAAGAAACTCCGCCTAGTGTGTCGCGTCATTGACTTTGCATATGACTTCTGAATCGATGTCTCCGCAATGACGGAGATGATTCGTGGCCGCGCAACAAAGTGTCATAAAAAAATATGTGGTGAAGCTCAGCGCTG
>Ga0182014_10000644_pt1 | contig 47015 bp, 42 predicted proteins | sample 612S2DmetaG_FD_120489 | JGI IMG/M metagenome (GOLD analysis project Ga0182014, IMG submission 120489) | Permafrost microbial communities from Stordalen Mire, Sweden - 612S2D metaG | ecosystem: Environmental > Terrestrial > Soil > Wetlands > Permafrost | place: Sweden: Stordalen | collected... | reverse complement strand
TTCAAACAAGGCAACAGCCTTCAGCCGCCGCCTCTCCATCGCCGCATGGTCGCGCTTTGTTGCCATGCGCCCACTTTATCACAACTCCAAATAATTGTCAGCCTATTGTACGAGTCTCAGTAGGAACTTCCCTAATCTGTCACCTCCTAGCGACGTGATCACGCCAAACCGCAGCTCAATTTCACATTCTGATAATCTTTCAGGGCTGCTTATTCGAGATACCGACCAAGGGCGTCCTGTTTTATGCGATAAACAAAGCAAGCCCGAGAAATAGTTCGTCATTTCCGTGCCTGTAAGCAGGGAGTCTTCCGTAAAGAGTATGCGCTTGTTCTTCAAATCCGTCCCTTCTAGTACGTTGGCAAAGTCCTCAATAGGCATAGACGAACCGATTGACCGCGCATGTTTTCTAAGGACATTGCTCAAGAAATCTCCGCTCTTGCCCGGTTCATTACGCTTCACACAAATGCAATCGAAACCCTTCAAGGAAGACGCAGTCATCCCCAAAGAGGTCTTCAGTCGGTCTGGGGACCAAAAGTCAAGTGTGCGTAATAAATGCTCGCCAATCCACGGCACTCCCATGCGATCGAACTGATTCAACCACCGCTCCCCCCAAGGGGCGAGGAGATGAGAGCGGCGGACAGTGGTTGTCAAAGATGCGGCTCGCCCTCCCTTGCGGCAATGTGCGCCGGCATTTACAGTGAGTTTGGATTTGACAGCGGTATCGGAGTTGCGATATGGTAGGCGGAGATGTGGTTGGTGTTCATTGACATAAGGGAAATGGTTCATGGTTCATGGCTAACGGATCATCGTTCAGGGTTGAAGGGATATGGGGATGGTCGATGCCGCGGGGGGGTTGCCCTCACCCCCTCGATTCTGCAAAACGAAGCCAATTTTTCGGTAGTGGCTCAGTTTGAAATTTGACTGGCATCAGATGATGTGCTCAAGCATAGTGCCGACATGCAGAAGCCAAAGAAGTTGGCACGGGATATCAATGCGCGAGCCGCGCAAATTGTTGCTTTATCCACTGGTCAACCGCTTCCGAGGCTCACCGATAGAGAAGAGCCTGCCAATCCAGATTCTCCCGCCGCTATGCAGAAGAACGCCAGCCGGGTTGCCAGTGGCAGGCTTGGAGGCCTGAAAGGCGGTGCAGCCAGAGCAAAAGCACTTAGCAAAAAGAAGCGTTCGGAGATCGCTAAACTCGCTGCCGCAGCACGCTGGAAAAAGCGTTAAGCTGCCTCCGTATTGCCACCGCCCATTGAGTTTTTGCGCCAGTCAACATCTGGCTGAAGGTCAAGCGGGACATCAATCACTTCTTCGCCCGGATGTATCCGATGCCAGTGGTCAAGATCGAGCGTAAGCTGTAACGCATCGCCAACCATTTGCTCCCGACGCATGATTGCAGACTTGTGCATGTTTTTGCGCGGCACCTTGCTATCATCAATATCAAACCAGAGCGTTCCTTGGCCGTTGCCGTCCGGTTTGAAGGCGTGGTACACGCGGTATGGCCTGCCGGTTTTGCCATCCTGCTTGGTTTCTTCGCGTGCCGCATCGGAGAATTGTTTGGCCAAAATATCCAATGCGCTTTGCGGCTTGGGCAGCTTCCATCCCTTTTTCACAGCCATTTGCGCTACATCGTGCATGTCAAATTCAGTCTTATCCGTCTCATCGATGTAGTACCGGATGAAACTCTGCATCTGTTGATTCTTTGTTGCCATCGAAGTACTCCTATCACATACCGACAGGGGCAACATCGCCCCATCCATCTACCACTGCGCTCGGTGCAATGGCCGACCGTATCTTAACTAAGTGGTTACGGAAACGGTCGTATCGTTTTAGTTTGTGTTGCAGTTGTCCCGCCACAAGGCCCGGGTGAACCTGCAACGTCCGAGCAAATCCAATTACGTCCTGCTCACGACAAAACGGAGCTTTGCGGGAAATAAATCCCTGCAATGATTTCTGAGGCACACAAAATTCTGCCGCTGCGCCATTAGCAACCCGCTCTTCATCTGTGATTCCGCTGCCTGTTTCCACTCGTTCACCTTCAAGCTCAGTATCCATCATCGCGGCAAATCGTCCATGTATCTGAATGACGTGTTCAAGCTCATGTCGCAGTACGAACCAGAAATTGTCTATCCGGTCAAAACGTAGAGTCATGCCGATTACTGGCGATTCCTCATCCAACCAGAAACAAACGCCATCAATGTTTGACCCGGTGAGTGCCTCCACGATCACATAGCGAATGCCGCATTCAGCCAAGATTCGCGGCACTTTTCTCGTCGCGTCCGGGGAAGCGAGCAGCGGTTTAAGTTTTGCGGTGGCCTCCAAGACTGCTTTGTGTGAATACCGCTGAACGAGCATTTCGCTTGCGATTTCCCTGACACGATACAGCCATGCTAACTGAACCGGGGTGACATCACCCACCACCTTGGTTTTTTTTGCGGCGTGCGGAAAGATTTCTATTTCTTCAACCGACCGGGCATTGAAGAATCTGATAAGAGCCTGCTCGACTTTCGCATAGTCACGAATGTCATCTGTATCGAGCCATCCACGCTTAATCATTTCCGCCACCGGAAGGCTGCCAAAAAGATGGGCGCGATTATCCATATCGGGATCGGCACGCGTCAGAATGCGGGCTTGCGCCAGTTCATAGGAATTTTGAAGCTCCAAAAATGTCTCTGCCGGGACATTGAATATCTTGGAAAGGGCAAGCGCCAACTCTGCGCCCAGAGGCTGCTTGCCAGCGATAATCTTGTTTATGCCGGTTTCATTAACGTCTAGGATGGTCGCCAGAACGCGCTGAGTCCAATCGCGTTTGTCCAGCAGGTCTTGGATTAGCTGCCCCGGTGTTTTATATTGTGGTGTCTGTTGCATGTTGTACGCCGCCGATAGTAGTAAATCCCATAAACCATGTCAACTAAGAAATTGCTCAAAATAGCAAACTGAACGATTATGCTTGACCAAATAAGGAGCTTCTGTCAGGATGCACACATGAACAGATTGAGCACCGAAGAGCGAACGCGAATAGTTGCCGCACTGGTCGAAGGCAATTCCCTGCGTGCCATCAGCCGCATGACGGGGGTTTCGCGCAACACCGTTGACAAGCTGCTTGGTGATCTTGGCAAGGCATGCTCTGAGTATCAAGACCGTGTGTTCCGCAACCTCAAATGCCAGCGCATCCAGTGTGATGAAATTTGGTCGTTTGTGGGAGCAAAAGAGAAGAACACGAAGCCCGAAAAGAAGGCGGAAGGTTGGGGTGATGTTTGGACGTGGGTTGCACTCGATGCAGATACGAAACTGGTTCCCTGCTGGTTTGTTGGCACACGCGACGCGGGAGCCGCGTATCACTTCATGCACGATCTGGCTGGCCGCTTGGCGCATCGCGTCCAATTGACGACGGATGGCCATGCCGCGTATTTGAGCGCGGTCGAGGATGCCTTTGGTTCACAGATAGACTTCGCGCAACTGATTAAGATTTATGGCAAGGCTCCCGAAGGCTCGGAAGTCCGATATAGTCCCGCGCAGTGTATGGGAGCGCGGAAGGCAGTCATCTCAGGTCGTCCACAGTTTGAGCACGTCTCCACCAGCTACACGGAACGCCAGAATCTCACAATGAGGATGAGTATGCGCCGCTTCACGCGATTGACCAACGGATTCTCAAAGAAGGTGGAGAACCATGAGCATTCCATCGCTATCCATTACATGCACTACAACTTCGCCCGAATCCACCAAACGCTTCGCGTAACGCCAGCTATGGAAGCGGGAATTGCCGATCATGTGTGGAGCATCGAAGAAATAATCGCGCTGCTAGACTAGCAGGCGCGAATCCTGCCTTCGTTCTCGATGAATGAGCCAGCCTGCAATTTTACGAGTTGTGTATCAATAACCCGAAGCAGTATGAACACAACAACCGCCACGAAAATCACGAAGCTATACACCGGTGAATTTATGGCAACCCAAAGGACTATGTCTTTGGCGTGCTCTGAATATATTTTCCGAAGCGGCTCCTTGGACTCCGATTCGGTTAAGAATCGCTTCACATCTGAAAAGTCCGGCTTCTCGCTACTGTGCGTCACGACAAAGTGAACGAACGTGCTAATACTGACCTCGCGCAACGAGTGCCTGATCTTCAGTGCGCTGGCGAGGAATGTGTAGCAAAAATCATCTCGCTGCACTTCACCGTTTTCCGCCATCTTTTCAAGCCCCCTCTCCTGTGCCTCTATTCGCTGGCTGATTAAGTCAGCAAACAGTGGGCGGATCACCAGCCGGTAAAATAGCACGATAAAACCGGACGCCAAAACGGCGGTTAGAATCCAGTTCGTTTTCATTGCTTCACTCGTTCTCGTCTTATTGTTTTTTCGGTCTGAGTTTTACGTAAACGATCACCACAACCGCACTCAGCACAATTATGGTCAGGGCAATCGTCCACCCTGTTAAACAAAATATATCGGAGTTGGTGAGATTTGCAACCATCTGGGGCAGGTCGCCCGCCTTCGCTCGCAACACGCACACCAGTACCGCCACAGCCAAAATGGTCTTCGGCAGCTTCTCGATAATGGTGACCCATATCGACTTTTTCTCCAAGCTCCCAAATTGTCCGACTTACGCCCAAACAACGCAAGCTAGAAATTGGATGCCTCAAAGCGCCAATTGTTTCAGGATTTCAAACTGAGCCACTACCAATTTTTCGGAGTGTTGGAGGATTTGGATTGGCTTAAGAGGCAAGGTGTTAGGAGTCCAAGTGTGCCATTTTGTCACTTGGCTTCGTTTTGCCAAAAATGGCTTCGTTTTGGGGGTCCGGAAGGGGTTTGGGGGGGAATCGGGACGGTTTCGGCGGTCATAGACCGCCGCTACAACTGGCTCGGAGAGGGTGGGCGAGGACCCGCGAATGAGATTCCGAGCCAGGCAAGAACGGCTCGGGTCTCGCAGAGTCGGCTCCGCGGCTACAACGAATGGCGGTTACGGATTTTGGTCGAGCCAGCGGCGGATGTCGCGGGCGAGGGGTGAGTTCGGGGCCAGTTTCAGAAATGATTGATAGTGGTCGCGGGCTTCGGCGTAGGTGGCGCGGTCGCGGGCATACAGGCCACCGAGCGACAGGTGCGTGGAAGCGTCATCCGGATTCGCGGCGAGGATCTTCTTGTATTGCGCGATGGCATCGTCCGTGAACCCTTGCGATTGCAGCAAGAGGGCGTAGTTGAATCGGGCGTCCACGTAATTGGGATCAGCCATGAGCGCAAGTTCGTAGTTGTCCATGGCGCGCTCCGTCTGGCCGATGCTGCCGTAGGCGATGGCCAGGTTGTAATAGGCCTTGGGAAACGACGGATCGGTGGCGACGGCTTTTGTGTACTCGGAGATCGCATCGGCGACCTTGTCCTGGCGTTGCAAACTGAAGGCGTTGTTGAAAAGAACCAGCGCTTTGCTTCGATTTCCCGGCTTCAGCGACCGAGCGGCAATGGAGGTGCGCACTTTCCTGACCGGCGGCGGGGGCGGCGGGGGCGCGGGCGGTGTTGCGGAAACCACGGTCGCGGTGACAATCATTGCCGGAGCCGGCGGAGCCGGTTTGGGTGCGGCGACTGGCGGCGGCGGCGTGACTGGTTTGGGCGCTGGCGGGGCTGGAGTTGGTGCTGGCGTTGGTTCGGGTGCGCGCGCGGCTTGTTTCTTGGTCGTGGCCAATTCCTGACGGACCTGAAGCATGGCGACGCGAACGTCCTCGCGCGGTTGGGTCTTGGAAAACAGGTCGATATAGGTCTCGTAATGCGCGAGCGCTTCCTTCTTCAGGCCGAGTTGCTGGTTTTCGACGTTGGCAAGGTTCAGATAGGCGGTGGCGAATCCCGGTTCGGCGGCGATGCACTGCTCGAACCAATGTTTGGCCGCGACGAAATCGCGTTTGCGGGCGGCGACGATGCCGAGGCAGTTGAGTGTCGCGGCAGGATTCGGGTTGCCCTGCAGATGATGTTTCAAGGCTTCCTCCGCCTGAGCCCACGCGGAGACGCGCATGTAGGCCAGACCGAGTTGGTAGTACGAATCGGCCGGGGCGGCACTGCTCTGGACGACCTGTCGAAGATTGGCCACGGCGTCCGGCCCTTGTCCCCGCTCGAGCTGCGCCAAGGCGAGATTGTAGCGCGCGGGGATGTAAGTGGGGTCGAGGCGCACCGCGTTCTGAAGGTCTCTCAGCCCGGCGTCGGTCTCGCCCTGTTGGAGGCGGCACACGCCGAGAAAATTGAGCGCGAGCGCGTTGGTTCGCATTGATGAAAGCGCGCGCTCGAAGTCGACCGCTGCCTTGTCGTACTTGCCATCTTTGTATTCGGCGAGGCCCCGGGCAAACTCGTGTTCGCCTGTGGTTGTGCGGCCGCAGCCCGAGGTGAGCGCGGCGAGCAACGCGAAATAAAAAAATCCCCTCCTCATCAAGAAATCCATCCGAAACGTGACAAACAGTTCAGTGCATCTTATAATCATGGGCAGATTTCGCAACAAAAATGACTGAATGGGACATCCAATCTCGCGCGGACGCGTGCACCGCCTGTCAACGGGCGTTCGCGGACAAAGAGGCGTACCACACGCTGCTCAACATGAGCACGTCGGGGTACGCGCGGCGTGATTTGTGCGCCACGTGTTTTGCGAGCGCGGCGCGGGACGGTGTCATTTCGTACTGGCAGGGAGAATACAAATTGCCCCCGCCGCCTCCGCCCGAAGCGATTCAGAAGGAGACCGCGGAGACGCTGCTGAGGAAGCTGGTCGAATCCACCGATCCTTCGCACGCGTCGGCCCGGTATATTCTGGCGGTGATGCTGGAGCGGAAACGCATTTTGAAGCACCGCGACACGGTGCATGAAGACAGCGGCGCGGAGTTACTCGTTTACGAGCACGCCCGAACGGGTGAATCGTTCACCATTCCTGATCCGAAACTGCGATTGGATCAACTCGCGCAAGTGCAACAAGAAGTGTCAGCCTTGCTCCGTCCGTCCGCCGAAAGCACGAAGGCTGAGCCCGTAAACGGGCCCAGCCCCAGCGTGTAATGCCGGTTGGGCGTTAGCCGACCTTGACTTCGATCTGCTTCGGCCTGGCTTCCTCGATCTTGGGCAGCGTCACCTGCAGCACGCCATCCTTGAATCGGGCGTCGATCCTGGCGGTTTGCGCCAGCTTGACCAAGCGGCACTGTGACAGCGGGCAGTTGGCTGGGACAGGCTGACCCGCGACCTTGACACTCCTTCGCGTGTGCGATAGACATAAAGGCCGCTTCGCGCCAGAAAATTTCCGGTGGCTAGGTAGCTCAGTTGGTAGAGCACTGCACTGAAAATGCAGGTGTCGTCAGTTCGATTCTGACCCTAGCCACCAGATTTACCTCACTTGGCCGGCGCGACGGAGGAGGCAACAGGATTTGCTGAGCTACTTCAATTTCCTCGCGGGAATTGCGTTGATGCTGTTCGGCATCCGCAGTTTGCGCAAGGGCACGGATCGGGTCTTTGGCGCCAGGTTTCGCAAGCTCGTCCAGACATCCACCAAGGGAAGTGTTCGCGCGATGTTGGCTGGCTTTCTCATTTCCATCCTGGCCCCGAGCAGCACAGCCATGGCGTTGCTGTCGGTGGACGCGATCAACGGCGGCTACGCCACCTTGCGGCAGATTTTGGCATTGATGCTGGGCGCGAACGTGGGGTTTACGATCACGGTGCAGCTCCTGGCGTTTAAGTTCTACCTGTACAACGCCATTTTTATCGCCATCGGGGTTCCGCTCTACCTGTTCAGCAAACGGCAGAATGTTTTGGGGGCGGGGCAGGTCTTGTTCGGCATTGGGTTCCTGTTGCTGGCGATTCAGGTGCTTTCCATGGCGGTGGCTCCGATAAGGAACAACGCAGACGTGCTCGAATTGATCCGGGTGCTGGAAAACCATTCGCTCTGGCTGGTGTTGCTCGGAATCCTTCTACAAGTGGCCACGCAAAGTTCCACCACGACCATCGGCATCGGAATCGCGCTGTGCTCGCAACAGGTGATTCATCTCGAAGCCGCGTTGGCGATCGTCATTGGGGCCAACATTGGCATTGGCGTCACCTCTCTTCTTGCCGGGCTTGCCCAGGTGGATACGCGGCGCGTGGCTGTGGGGATTCTATTCGTGAAGTTGGCCGGCACGGCGGTCATCGTGTGTTTGCTGCCGGAAGTCATTCGATTGCTGGAGCCGTTCAGCCTGGCCGGAGAGACGCACGACACGCAATTGATCGCCAATTTCCACACGGCGTTTAACGTCGGTCTCGCGCTGGTATTCCTGCCACTCGTGCCCCTGCTTTCGAGCGTCCTGGAGAGGGTGATCCCGGCGGGGACCGCCACCGAGGACAAAGCCGGGGCTCGTTATCTCGACCTGACGGCGCTGGAAAGCCCGCCGCTCGCGTTGGGGCAGGCGACGCGTGAGATTTTGCACATGGCGGACATCGTGCGGGAAATGTTGCGGAGTGCCTATCGCTGTTTCCAAGAGGGAAGTGAGGCGCTTTGCGAGGAGGTCCGCAAAGAGGATGACAAGGTTGACTCGCTCAACAATGAGATCAAAGCCTACGTCACGCGGATTTCCGAGCAGGCACTGAACACCGAGGATTCGCGCCGCGAAATCGCCTTGCTCACGTTTGCGACCGAACTGGAGAACATCGGCGACATCATCGACAAGAACCTGGTTGAATTGGCCCAAAAAAAGATCACGTTGCAGGTCGATTTCTCGAAGGAAGGGTGGGGGGAGCTGGATGGCTACTTCCAGAAAGTGCTGGGGAATTTCGAAATTGCCGTCTCGGCATTTGCGAGCCAGGACAAGAACCTCGCGGAGCAGTTGCTACGGCACAAGCAACATATCAACGAACTGGAGCGCGAGCTGCGCAACCGTCACTTCCGGCGCCTGCGCGAGGGACTCAAAGAATCATTCGAGACGAGCGCGATTCACCTGGATGTGTTGACCAATCTGAAGTCGATCAATTCGCATCTCACCGCCGTGGCCTACCCGATTTTGGAGAATGGGCGGGCGACCTGAGCGGATCGCTTCGGGTCCATCGAGGGAAAACGAGCCGCTTGTCACGCGGGCGTTCGGCCAATAAACTGAGGTCGTGATGGAACCCACGGGCCAAACTTTCGGCGCAGCAGAGCCCGCGTCGTCAAGCAGCCCCGTCCGGGGCAATGCCAGCCCGTCGGTCATTTACAAGGCAGCCAGTTGGTTTGAACCACTCGATTGGCAGGCGGTCTTTGAGCGTAGCCAGCCCATCGAGATCGACCTGGGTTGTGGCAAGGGTTCGTTCCTGCTCTGGGCGGCGCGGACGTATCCAACGCGAAATTTCCTGGGAGTGGAGCGGCTGCTTCGTCGGGTGCGTCGAGTGGATCGAAAGGCGGCGCGAGGCGGCTTGAACAACGTGCGGCTCGTTCGCTTGGAAGCGATGTACCTGGTGTCGAAGCTCATCCCCGATGAGTCGGTTTCGACCTACCATATTCTGTTCCCTGATCCCTGGCCGAAGCGGCGACATCAGGCGCGTCGGCTCATTTCGCCGGACTTCCTGGTCGACGCGCAGCGCACGATGACACCCGACAGTGCGGTCAATTGCGCCACCGACCACGAGGAATACTTCGAGTGGATTCAGCGAGCGTTCGAACGAAGTGGGCGGTTTGCCGAAACGGAACCCGTCGTCTTGCCGCCGGAAGCGCAGACTGACTTCGAGAAAGAGTTTGTGGCGGCGGGGAAACAGGTGCATCGGTGCCGGTGGTTGAAGCGGTGACGAACTGAGAAAGTTTCGCTAGAATGGAAGGTGTTTTTGCGGGTTTGCAACACGCGAGTTGTTCAGCGGAGTTTACAATATTCGGACACATCTGTTGATCGGCTGGACAGAGGAGCGGCTCTCGGAAAGGGGCAAGTCGTTGGGACGGGAGCAGTAGTATCGACGGCTTTCCCAGCCAGGTCTTGGCATGCAGGATGGTGGGACTTGCCGGAGGAGGCAAGTCTCTCGGTATCAAGGTGAACCGGCACGAAAAATGCACAAAATCCACGGTGGACAACGGTAACAAACGTGCTAGTGTGCGTAAGAGTCTCAGAAAAGTTGCAGTATCTTGGGGGAGACAGACGTGAAACTGCTAACGATTAAGGCCGTCAAGCTCGGCAGAGCAATTCGTGCCCGTAGCGGAGAGGCGATGGTTGAGTTTGCACTGGTGGCGCCGTTGTTTTTTGTGCTTATGTTTGGGATTATGGATTTTGGGCGCTTGTTCTTCACGGAAGAGACGTTGCAGTACGCGGTGCGAGAGGCGGGTCGATACGCCGTGACGGGCCAACATCAGACGGACAAGAGCGGCAACGCCGTAGCGCGCGTCCAGTCGATCATCAACGTGATCAACCAGGCCTCGTTGGGCATGAACATTTCCAATATTTCCGTCACCAGCGGGGGCGTGACCAACTACGCCGGTGGACCCCGCCAGACGGTTGTCGTGTCGGTTACGGACAATCTCAAGCTGATCACGCCGATGATCGGGCGCTTTTTTCCGAACAACACCTACTCCTTCACGGTCAGCACGAGTTTCATGAACGAGCCGTTCGATCCGGGCCAGACGTACTGAGAGACAGCGATGAAAATGGTCAGCCGATGGATGTTCAAGAGCGGAGAAGAATCCGGCCAGGCACTGGTCGAGTTCATGTTCGTCGGGTTTATCCTGTTGTTCCTGCTATTCGGCATGATTGATTTTTGCCGCGCCATTTCCATGCGGCAAGTGCTCATCAACCTGTCTCGCGAAGGCGCCAACGAAGCGGCCCGAGGGTTTGGCGACACCACGGACGCCACGATTTCGAACGCCATCTCCGCCGTGATTGCAGGAGAGAATCCGCTTAATATCAGCTCCAACGGTCAGATCATTATTTCGGCCGTGTTAAATAGCAACGGCACGTTTCGAATCACGAACCAGGTCACGAAGGGCAAGCTGACGCAACTCAGCAAGATTGGAATATTGAACGCTACCGGAACCGGCGCAGCCGGTTCTGGCGTCACAATGCCGTTCCTGGTGGGCGCGCAGGGAACGATTCCGCAAAGCAATCAGACGACGTATGTGGCGGAAGTGTACTACAATTTCAAGCCAGTGACCTCCCTTGGCAGCATTCTCGTTGGGGGCCTGAGGGGCTTTTCGGTCACCAACCAGTTCTACGACGTCGCCTACTTCTAGTCGTATATGAATCCACAGGGTGTTTCTATGAGAAAGCAAACGCGCCGCATCGTGCAACGAGAGGACGGACAGACGCTCATAATGTTCATGCTCTTTGCCGTGATACTACTTGCGTTCGTTGGTCTGGGGGTTGACCTCGGATTTGCCTATATCACTCGGGCCAAGCTTTCCAAGGGCGTGGATGCAGCGTGCCTTGCTGGAGTGCGCAATTTTTCTCAGGGCACGACACAGGCCGGTCTGGTCGCCAGCAATGCGTTTGCGGCTAATTACGGCACCTCGGGCCGCGACGTCAGCCCCCCAAAGCTTACCATCAATTTCGGCTCGGTAAACGGCAACACCGTGCTCGACGTGAACGCGACCGTCAGCATCAATACCTTCTTCATTCGAGTCCTGCCCGCCATCGGCGGCGCCAATTGGAGCACACTGAGTGTGGGCGAGTCCGCTGAAGCCACGCGCGCCAATCTCATCATGTCGTTAGTCTTGGATGTTTCTGGATCGATGGCACCGCCGCCGGCGGGTGATGGCGGAATTAACGGCCTGAAGACGGCGGTCCCTAACTTTGTGAATCAGTTTGATGATACTCACGATCAAGTGGCCATGGTGACCTTCTCGGATGGGGCAACAACCCCGGTTCCCATGACCCATCCCTTCAAATCGACCATTAACACCGCCGTTGGGAGTTTGAAAGGTATTGACTGGACCTGTTCGGAGCGAGGTCTGACCAATGGGCTCGTACAAAACCAGAACACCCCCATCACGGCGGGCGAGAATGTCGTCAAGGTAATTGTGTTCTTCACGGACGGCCTGGCAAATACCTGGTATTGGCCGGGGTTCAACTGCGGAGGGCGGGACATGGCGCCCGACAAGTCACTATACTCTACAAACGGGCTATGCACCACAAACAGTTCCGGGTGCACCGTGCCCGGGACGATTGCCGGTCTGAGCGGCTCGGTCAACACCAGCGACCGATGCGGTGATATGTACGCCGAGGCGGAAGCCCGCGCGCGAGCAGTGGCGTACCTGGCGCGGTCCGAGAGTAACGTAGTTTACGCCATCGCATTTAGCAGCGGCTACGTGGAATGTCCAACACGTTCCTCACCGAACATTGCGTTCCTCAATGCGCTCGCCAACACCACGAATAGCCCCTACTACAACAGCGCACAGCCGTCTGGCGACGTGGCGGTCGGTTCCAGCGCGGCGGACCTCAATGATCTGTTCCAGACGATCGCCGCCAAGATCCTTTCGCGGCTGACCAAGTAAGTCCGTACGATCCGCCCGGCCGTCGATTGTTCGCAAGAGGTTTCCCGAATCAAGATCAGCGGTGGGTTCGTACGGCTAAGCATCTCGTTGTCGCCGCAGCTCCCTGCTCCGAAGACCAAGCTGGTTTTCGGGGTGAACGAGCCGCCGAATATGTGAACAACCCAACTGACTCAGCGCTTCATAGCCCCGAAAAGGATTCGGGGTAAAAGGCGCCGCCACACTGTTTTCTTAGCGGACTGCTACCACACACGTTTCACCTCGTCAGTTTCCCAAGAGAAATCCTTCGGTGATTATGGAGATGGGATGTCGCAGGTGCGGCACGTAATCGCCCCCGCAATTCTGGATGCGTGCGATGAGCCCAAGCGGCGCGGTCAGGACACGGGCGCTGAATAGGATCGTACTGAACGTCAGAGACTTAGACCGTAACCCACGAAGTGTATCGGGCCGGACAGGGAAGCGAAATCGAGGCCGAAACGTGGACTTACGTTTCTCGCAGCTACGAGCGTGGTGTGGGCTCGTGGAACACGTCTTGGAGGCCGCTGGTGACTTCGTGGCCGAGATCGATGGGGATCCGAGACTCGCCCCGCGCCCGCTCCAACACGGTGGTGATTTGTTTCACCGCCCTGGCCGAATAGAAACGCACCAGCCCCAGCGTCGTCTTCGGGCCGAAGACGGTCAGCAACATTGCTTCATCCTGGATGGAGCAAATGAGAATCTGGGAATTCTTGCCCTGCTGGTGCAATGCGGAGAACTCGGCTTCTCCCACACGCAAGGCCAGCTCGCGTGTCGCCGCAAAGCTTCCAGCCGCCAGCGCTGAAAGAGTTGTCACGTCCACCGACGGAGGAATCTCCCCGAGTTGGCTGAGGATGGCGCCGCCCCGATCGATGATCAGCGCATAAGACGCCTCGGAATGGTCGAGGTATTCTTCGAGCGCTTTGAGGAGGCGCTCGGCCGATTCAACCGTCAGAATTGCCAGTGCCTGCATATCTGTCGCCTACGATCTGATGGCGTTGGTCGCGTGGTTCAACGGCGCGCCGCGGCGGCCGCAATCCCCGACAGCGCGGTCGATGCCGGCGCGTATGCGGGCTGCGATGCCTGCTGTTTGGCGGACGCGATTTCGTTCTCACGCGCGAACTTCTGCAGCAAGAGCCGCGAGATGGCGTTGAGCGTGGCGAATACGCCCTGGCCCGTGGTGGCGATGCCCACGAAGCTCGGCACGCGCACGTTGCGGTTGTTCAGGATGAAATCAAGGTAATGCACGGGCGCGGGATTCGACAGGTCGCGCTTGTTGTACTGGAGCACGTACGGAATCTGATCGAGGCTCGTGCTCTGGCGAACAAGGTTTTCTTCGAGGTTCTTGAAACTCTCGATGTTCTCTTCCATTTTGTCCCACTGCGAATCGGCGACGAACACGATGCCGTCCACGCTGCGCAGCACGAGTTGGCGCGTGGCATTGTAAATGACCTGGCCAGGCACCGTGTAGAGTTGGAATTTCGTCTTGAACCCCTTGACGACGACCGCGTTCAGCGGCAGGAAGTCGAAGAACAGCGTGCGGTCCGCCGCGGTGGCCAGCGACACCAGCTCACCTTTGTGCGCTTCCGCCACCTGACTGTGGATGTAGGTCAGGTTGGTCGTCTTGCCGCACAAGGCGGGACCGTAGTAGACGATCTTGAATTGGATTTCCTTGTTGACGTAGTTGATGATCGACATGATGTGGCTCCCTTACTCGACGGTCCGCTGACGGCACAGCCGGGACAATTCCTGGCTGATTCGCTCGCAGCGGCGCAGCAACGCTTTGCTGAAGTGACGGTTATCGTGCAGGACGATGAGGAAGATATCGCCCGCGCGTAGAATGCTGATCGGTTGCTGGTCGGTGAACACGGACAACCGTGTGACTTCTCCGGCGCGCAGTTCTTTCATGTAGCGCCCAACCTTGCGGAACAATTGGGGGGCGAACACGCTGATCGTTTCGCGATCCAGGTGCGCCGGCAGTTCACCGGTCAGGAACACGCCATCGGACATGGCGAGAATGCAGCCGGCCACGCCCTTGAGTTGGCTCGTGAGCCGCACGATTTCCTGCAGCGTAAGCTCTTCGTTGTGCTCGATGCCGAACAGACGATTGAGTCCACGGCGCGACGGACTGGCCAGCGTCCGAAACAGCCGGCGACCGACACCGGGGATCTGGTGCAATTCCTCGATGGACTTGAATCCGCCGTGCGTATTGCGAAATTCGATGATTCGCTGGGCGAGAACGGGACCGATCTCTTCGATCCGCGCAAGGTCCGCAATGCTCCAGCGGTTGAGGTTCGCGAGGACTTGAGCGGGAGTCGACCCGACTGTCGACGCGGGCGTCGCTGGCTCGGGAACCTGGACTTCCTGCCCAGATTCCGTCGTCGTTGTCTCGGCCGGAGGCGTGACAGACTCCTCGACTGGGGCAACCTCGGGCGGCTGGGGCGGCGCCACAGCCTGCTCGATCGTCCGCTGCGTCTCGGCAGTTTCCGGGGCAGCTTCCGTCAATTCTGGTTCAGCTTGTGTGGCCGGTTCCGTTACCGTTGGTGCCGGCGAAACGGCTTCGGCAATCGGCTCGGGGGATGCCTGCTCGACCACGGGCTGCTCGGCAGTCGCGGTTGTTTCGACCGCCTTTGGAGCTTCGGTGAATACCGGCTCTTCCGTCACCTCGGCGAGAGATGGAGCGGCCTCGGCAACGGGTTCGACGGTTGTCGGTTCCACCGATGTCGGCGATTCGACGTTCGCTTCCACAGTGGCGGATGGTGGCTCAACCACCGGCTCGCGGGTCCAGGAAGTTTCTGTGGCTTCCGGCTCGGCGGCGGCCGGTTTCTCCGCGAAGATCGATACCGCCTCGTCTTCCAGCGCGTCGGAAGAAACTTCGACAGTCTCCACCGGCCGTTCTGGTTGGACGGGAGCTGGAGGGGGCGGCAGTTGCACGGACTCGGGACCGCGGATTTCGACGGTCGCCGGCGTGAAGTTCTTCTCGGCGAAGGGAGTCGGGATCTCATTGTCGCTGAAATCGATCTCGTGGAGATCCGACTGTTTCGTTTGACTGGCGAAAAGATTCAGCGGCAATTGTGGTACGATCTCCTGCAACGCAATGGGGATGGTTTCATCGGAGATGGACGGTAGCGGCGAAGCGAGGATCGAGTGCGGTATCAGGCCGACGGCAACCGCCAACGGAAGACGTACACGCGCAATCTTCAATTGCGGCACGATCAGGTCAGACGGGAGCGCGATCCGCGTGTCCAGATCGATGCGTCGCCACAGGTCGGTGCGCGGGCAGATGAAATATTGGTCCGGCATGACCGCGACGAGGCTGCGCAAACTGACGGTGATCGCCTCGATGCCGTCGGACGCGGGTTGCGCCGGAGGTTCGTTGGCGGCAGGAATGGGCCTGGCCATGTTCCCGGCCAAAGCGCGCGGTGCCGGTTGCTCTTCCTCGACAGGGGCGGGAGCCGGCGCCTCGGGCACAAGCGTCTCTTCCGCTGACCCTGCACTGACTTCTGGCGTGGGAGTCTGCAACTCCTCGAGAGTGGCGGATTCTTGAACGGCGGGCTTCTCCTCAGCGGCAGTTTTGTCGGCGATATCGTCGATGAGATTTGGAAATTGCGCAAATTCGGGAGTGTCGAGGTTAACCTCGGTCTGGTTCTGAAGCTGCAACAGGTCAACCGGCAGCGCGCTCACGATGTCCGCCAGGGGCAGCACGATGGCATGTTGGCTGTTGCCCGCAGGAAGCGGCCGGCGCTGGATGTCCTCGGGCAGCAGCGGCATCAGGTCAGCCAACGTGATGGTAATGCGGCCTCTCGCCAACTGCGGTAACACCCAGTCAGCGGGTATATTTACAACAACGCGACGGATATTCTCCGTGCCCACCGTGGCAAGGAAATTTTCGGGTAATTGTTGAGAAATGGAGCTCAGCGACACGGCAATCGTCTGACCGTTTGTCGAAGCTGCAGGTCGACACTCAGCATTGGGGCTGGTCGGCGACTCCGGAGCTGCTTTTGTCCCATTCATTGGATGACTCATCAATTGCGTCTCGGCCAAATGAAGGTTCGTACGTGATGTCGAGGTGGGTGGGGGATTGGGGAGCGGCGGCGTAAAGCGTGGCGTCGAAGAACGCGACGGGGCGGCCACGGTTACCTTGGTAGTTTCGACCTTCGAGCTGCGAAAAAACGGCAATCTCATGTTGGCTAATCCCTGTTTGTTTCCCAAACGTCTTTCGTCGGGTTACTGAGCATCCGGTATGCCACGGCCAACTTTTCGGGCAGAAAAGCACAATCCTGTTATCGGAGACGCCAAAATCTCAGGTTTGCGACGGGATGGACGGCGAGGAAGGACGCGGCGCATGGTTTCTAGACCTCGCTGCCCGAAACCCGGAGCACTTCCTCCAAGGATGTAAGGCCCGCTTTGGCCTTTTCGAGTCCCGCCAAGCGAAGCGTCTTCAGGCCCTCTTTCAACGCCAGGTCCTTGATGACCTTGGAGCTGGTGTCGTGCAAGATTTGCTCGCGGAGCGCATTGGTAACAGAGAGAACCTCCAAGATCGCCAGACGTCCCAGGAAACCGCTTTCTTTGCAGCGTGAACAGCCGCGGCCGCGGTAATAGATGTTGGATGAAACGTCCTCGTTGGTGAGGCCGAGCCGGGAAGTCACGTCCGTCGGGACTTTGAAGGCCTCCTTACAATGCGGGCAAATCTTACGGAGCAGACGTTGGGCGCACACCATGAGCAGGGAAGAACTGACGAGAAACGGCTCGATTCCCATGTCCACAAGCCGGGCGATGGCACCGGGCGAATCGTTGGTATGCAAGGTGGACAATACCAGGTGCCCCGTCAGCGCGGCCTTCACCGCGATGTCGGCAGTCTCCGAGTCGCGGATTTCGCCAACCATGACGATATCCGGATCCTGACGCAGGATCGAACGCAGTCCGCTGGCAAACGTCAGTCCGATCTCGGGCTTTACCTGCACCTGGTTGACACCGACCATTTGGTATTCAACCGGGTCCTCGATGGTGACGATGTTCACGTCGCTGGTGTTCAACTGCGTCAGCACCGCATACAGGGTGGACGTTTTTCCCGAGCCGGTAGGGCCTGTCATCAAGATCATCCCGTGCGGCGCGTCGATGGCGTTCTTGAATTTTTCCAGATTGTCGGGGGGGAGACCCAGGCCATCCAGGTTGAGGCTGAGGGTGCCTTTATCGAGCACGCGCATGACGATCTTCTCGCCGTGGACGGTCGGCAGTACGGAGACGCGCAAATCGACTTCCCGCCCGGCCAGTTTGATGCGGAACCGGCCATCTTGCGGGAGACGGCGCTCGGCAATGTCGAGATTCGCCATGATCTTGATGCGTGACGCGATGGCGGACTGTAATCCCTTGGGCGGTGCCGTCGAGTCATACAGCATGCCATCCACGCGGTAGCGGAGACGAAGTTGTTTCTCGAATGGTTCGATGTGAATGTCGCTGGCCCGGTCTTTGATGGCTTGGACGAGCATGAGGTTGACCAGCTTGATTACCGGGCCTTCCTCGCTGCTGTCCACGAGTTGGTCGAGGTTAATTTCGTCCTGTTTGTCCTTCGCCAATTCAACGTCGGAGACATCAACATCTTTGAGGATCGCGTCGATGCCGCCGGCGGCTTGAGTCTGCGCGTTGTTGAGGAAATCGGTGACCGCTTTCTCGGTGCTGATCAACGGGATGATTTGTGTGGTCGGCCGGACACGGCGCAGGTCGTCCAATGCGAGCACATTCAACGGGTCGGCCATGGCCACGAACAGCTTCCGTCCCAGCCGGGCGACGGCGACCATCTTGTAGGTTTGGCCAAGATCCTTCGGGATGAGGTCGATCACTTCCTGGGGAACGCGCATCTTGGCGAGCGTGACGGGGTGCGCGCCGAGACAGCGGCCCATGCTGACCATCATGTCCTGCTCGGTGACGAGTTGCTTTTCGAGCAGCAACTTCAGCAGCCGTCCGCCCTGTTTCTTCTGGAAATCAAGGGCTTCATTGAGTTGCTCTTCGGTAAGCAACCCATCCGCCAGCAGTGCGTCGGCGATTCTTTCTCCGAATGATTTCATGATTTACCAGGAACGCGGGCGCCGGCGGGATGTTTGGAATCGAGCCCATGAGCGCGCCGCAGTGCCGTGTGGATTTCCTCGGGCGAGGTCACGTACCAGAACACGTTGTAGGCCAACATGACCTCCGCCTGACTGCGCCCCGCGGTGTCGAACGGGTTGGCCGTGGCGATCAGCACCGAGCGGCTGATCAAGTCGAACGGGACGATGCACTTTTCGAAGCAGATGTCCCGCGGCAGCAGGCAGACGGCGTCGCGATCCACGTCGTAGGTCGACAACGGCAGGTACGGCAGGCCACTACGGTCGACCAGTACCGTCAGGAGATCTTCCAGCTTCACCAGTTGCTCTTCGATCAGCAACTGTGCGAGCACGAACGGCGTTGGACTCTCGCCGGAGTTGGCGGGACCTGATGTGAGGCGTTTCATCAGCGGCTCGACCGCTTGTGGCGTGAGCAGCTTCTCCGCGATCAACGCATCAATCAGCGCCTTGTTGCCGTCTTCGTGTGTTTGCGGTGGCGGAGGAGAAGAGGGGGGCGCCGCTGTCCCGGTGGCCAGCGCCGGGGCAAGTGGTGTTGGCTTGGAGTCCTCACGCAGTGACGGCGCCCCAGAGGGTTGTCGATTCGCGGCCAGTTGGGAAGTCTTCGCCTCGATTTCCGTCAGGGCTTTGAGAACCTCGGGATCGTTCGGGTGCTCTTGAAGGATGCCCTCGTACTCGAGGATTGCCTGGGAAATCTGGCCGAGAGAGATGTGGGCTTTTGCCAGCTTCTTGGAGGCGAGGAGGCTCTCGTCGCCGCGGCCCAGCTTGGTGTACGCCTCCTTCAGAATCTCCCAGGATTGATAATCCTCGGGTTGGGATTCCGTAATCGCTTCGAACATCTCCACGGTTCGGAGCAACTGCTGGATTTCTTCTTCTGAAATACTGGCCATGCTTACGAGCACTCCAAGCTCAAGAACCATGGAAGCACTCGACATGCCATTAGAGGAAGGAGGCGGTCAGGTGAGAATTGGCTGCCCGGCCTGGACTCGAACCAGGAAATACGGCTCCAAAGGCCGCTGTGTTACCAATTACACTACCGGGCAGACCGACCGACGCTTGTCAGGGGCCTGCGGCTAACGATTGCGCGGGGATGCGAACCGCGTCACCTTTGTCCACATGCTTGGCCCAAATTGTTCACGGACTCTTTGAGCTGATCTTTCCGCAGTTTTCGGGTCGGCGAACAAACCGAAAACCGTGGCGCCACTGCCGCTCATGAGCGCGCCCCTGGCCCCGTTGTCGCGCATCGCGTTCTTGATCAATTCCAATACGGGGAACTTGCGGATCGACGGCGCCTCCAACGAGTTAAAGAGGCATCCTGAAACCCCGGTCAGGTCGTCCTCCGCCAAGGCGCGCAGCAGCAGACTAACTTGTGACGGCGACGCTGTCAACCGTGACACAGCCGCCGCTTTGGCCCAGGTTTCATAAGCCCATTTGGTCGAGATGCCGAACCCCGGATTGACCAGCAAGACCGACGCCGAAAGGTTGCAGGGGATCGCCTCGATTTGTTCGCCACGACCGCGGCACAGCGCGGCTCCACCCGCCATGAAGAAATTAATGTCCGACCCCATGCCAGCGGCCAGTTTGTGAAGGATCGAGTCGTCAGTTTGCAGTCCCCACAATTGCTTGAGACCGAGCAACACGGCTGCGGCGTTACTGCTGCCGCCGCCGAGCCCGGCCGCCAGTGGCGTGCGTTTCGTCAAGGCGATCTTCGCTCCCCGCTTCACGCCGGATCGCTCCGCCAAGCGTTTTGCCGCGCGCAACGCCAGATTCGAATCATCCGTCGGCAGGCTTGGGTTATCGCACTCGAGTGTCAGGCCGTACGCATTGGGCCGCAACGTGATCTCGTCGCCGAAACTGAGAGGCAGCATCAACGTCTCGAGCTCGTGATAGCCATCCGGTCGTTTTCCAAGGATGCGCAGATACAAATTGATTTTCGCGGGAGAAAACACCGTCAACGGAGCCGTTTCTCGCCGTGGTTGCGCTTGTGCGGTCACGAAGTTTTCCCTACCATGCGGGGTGGATGAAATCAAAGCATATCGTGACACTGGACGTCGACAGCTTTCAGGAAGCGGCTGCTCTGGTTTAAGTCACGCGGGACGTGGTGGACGTGTTCAAGGTGGGTAGCCGGTTGTTCACGCGTGTCAGGCCGCGAATCATCGAGCTTCTCCACGCGGGCGCCAACTATATCGTCGTCTGCCGCCCGCGCATCAGCTTGAGCGGCGGCGCAACTGGAGTATGCCTTCTTTGAGATCGCTGAGGTCTTTCATGATCAGTTCCTGATTCTTCAGGATCTGATCGTTCTGCTCGATGATCTTGTCGATACGTGAGTCGGAAGGCGTGGGTTTGACCTGAGTTTGCGCCTGGGCCATAAATAGGCTTCCTATGACGAGTGCGGCTGCGAGAGCAAAGACGGCGGCATATTTTTTGTTCATGGGCAATGTTCCCTCGGTTCGTATGTTTGCTTACTGCAACAGTTCCAGCAACTTGCGTTCCCGCACAAAATGGCGGGCAATCTCCTTGCCGTCAAGCAGGATGACCGTGATATCGTTGCGATACTGTTCGAATGGCTCTGGATTTTGCGAAATGTCGACAACCTCCAGCGCAAAATCGACCTTCTTCCGACAACGCTCGACGACGTCCTTGGCGAGGTCGCACAAATGGCAATCGGGTTTGGAATAGACGGTGATGGTCGTGAAGTGTTGCGCAAGAGTTCACGCGACTACCGTGCGCGGCAAACCCAAGAACGACGACCACCCTTCGCGAACAAGCGAACCTTGATCGGTTCAATACCGGTAGTGTTCCGGCTTGTAGGGTCCTTCGACCGGCACGCCCAGATAATCGGCCTGTTTCTTCGTGAGCTTCGTGAGCTTGACGCCGATCTTGTCCAGGTGCAGGCGGGCAACTTCTTCGTCGAGCTTTTTCGGGAGACGGTAAACGCCAACCTTGTTCGTGTCCCTGTTTTTCCACAAATCCAACTGCGCGAGGCACTGATTGGTAAAGCTGTTCGACATGACGAAGCTGGGATGGCCGGTGGCGCAACCGAGGTTCACCAAGCGGCCCTCGGCGAGCAGGTAGATGCTATGGCCGTCGGCAAAGGTGTACTTGTCCACCTGGGGCTTGATGTTGAGCTTGGTGACATCCTTCGCGGTGTTGAGGCGATTCACCTGAATTTCGTTATCGAAGTGGCCGATATTGCAAACGATGGCCTGGTCTTTCATCTGCGCCATGTGTTCGAAGGTGATGATGTCGCAATTGCCGGTCGTCGTGACGTAAATGTCGCCCTCGCCGAGCGTGTCCTCGATGGTTGTGACCTGGAAACCTTCCATCGCCGCCTGTAATGCGTTGATCGGGTCGATTTCGGTGACAATCACGCGGGCGCCAAAGCCGCTCAACGAATGCGCGCTGCCTTTGCCCACGTCGCCGTAGCCGCACACCACGGCGACCTTGCCGGCGACCATCACGTCCGTCGCGCGTTTGATGCCATCGGCCAGCGATTCGCGGCAGCCGTAGAGGTTGTCGAACTTCGACTTCGTGACCGAATCATTGACGTTGATGGCGGGAACGAGCAGCTTGCCGGCTTCGAGCATCTGGTAGAGACGATGCACGCCGGTGGTGGTCTCTTCGGAGACACCCTTCCAGTCCTTCACAACCGCATGCCAGAAACCCGGTCGCTCCTTGTGCACGCGTTTGAGGAGGTCTTTGATGACCTGCTCTTCGTGGCTGGCGCTGGTTGTGTTGACCCAATCACTGCCGTTTTCCAGTTCGTAGCCTTTATGAATCAACAAGGTCGCGTCGCCGCCGTCATCCACGACGAGTTGCGGGCCGAGATTGCCGGGATGCGTGAGCGCATTGAGCGTGCAATCCCAATACTCCTCGAGTGTCTCAGCCTTCCACGCGAACACGGGAATGCCCGCTTTCGCAATCGCGGCCGCGGCGTGGTCCTGAGCGGAAAAAATGTTGCAACTGGCCCACCGCACCGACGCACCGAGTTCGCCTAGCGTTTCAATGAGGATCGCCGTCTCGATGGTCATGTGCAACGAGCCGGTAATGCGCACGCCCTTGAGCGGCTTGGACGGGCCGTACTTGGCGCGGATGGCCATGAGGCCGGGCATCTCGTGTTCAGCGACCTGAATGGTCTTGCGTCCCCAATCGGCCAGCGAGAGGTCGCGCACCTTGAAATCGCCTTTGGTGCCGTTGCCGGTGGCCTTGGTGAGTTTCGCACGCGAGGGAGGAAGTTTGATGGTTGCCATGGTTGCTTTGCCGTCGCAATTGTTAGTTCACGTAGCTTTGAGAGTCAGAAAACATACAGGCCGAAGGGCAGTAAATCAACGAAATACCCGCCAATTTTGTTGATTGATCGGTGTGCCAAAACAACCCTGCCACGCCACAGCCAGAATGTCGTCGGTCAACGTAAGGTTTTGGTGCTCAATGCGACACAAGTCCGCTGCCCGAAGGATCAAATCGCGCGGATCGCAGACGTTCGGCGAGCGTCCCTCGGCTAGCGAGCAGCCTTTTTCAGCGCTTCAGCCTTGTCGGTGCGCTCCCAAGTGAGCGCCTCCAGATCATCGGTCTTCCCAAAATGGCCGTAATTGGTCGTCTTGCCATAAATCGGCCGCAACAGGTTCAACTGCTTGATGATATTCGCGGGCTTGAAACTGAAGATCTCGCGCACGGCCTTCTCGATCTTCTCCTCGGAAACCTTGCCAGTGCCAAACGTTTCCACCAGCACGCTCACGGGTTCGGGATAGCCGATGGCGTACGCGAACTGGATTTCGCAGCGCTCCGCCAAGCCCGCGGCGACGATGTTTTTGGCGACGTGACGGCCCATATACGCGGCGCTGCGGTCAACTTTGCTCGGGTCCTTGCCGCTGAACGCGCCGCCGCCGTGACGGCCCATGCCGCCGTAGGTATCCACGATGATCTTTCGGCCCGTGAGGCCGCCGTCGCCTTCGGGGCCGCCAATCACAAAGCGGCCCGTGGGATTGATCAAATAGCGCGTGTCCTTATCGATGAGCTTCTTCGGGATCGTCTTCTTGATGATCTCCTCAATGAGGATCTCAGAAATCTCTTTGTGTTTCACATCGGCGGCATGCTGGTTGGAAATCACCACCGTGTGCACGCGGACCGGTCGGTAACCCTCGTACTCAACCGTGACCTGGGTTTTGCCGTCCGGCCGCAGCCAGGGAATCTTGCCGGTCTTACGCGCATCGCGCAGGGCTTTGCCAAGATTATGCGCGAACATGATCGGCGCCGGCATCAGCTCGGGCGTCTCCGTGCAGGCGAAACCAAACATCAACCCCTGGTCGCCCGCGCCCTGTTCGGCTGTCGCTTTGCCTTCGGCAGCCTTCTCATCAACGCCCTGGGAAATATCGGGACTTTGTTTGACGATGGCGGTGAGAATCTGGCAGTCCTCATCGTTGAACACCGTGCTGACATCCTTCGTGTAGCCAATTTCACGGATGGCGTCGCGGACGATCTTGCAGTAATCGAGATGCGCCTTGGTCGTGATTTCACCGGCGAGCACGACGAGGTTGGACTTTGCGAGTGTCTCACACGCCACGCGGCTCTTTGGGTCCTGCTTCACGCAGGCGTCCAGCACCGCGTCCGAAATCGTATCGCAAACCTTGTCCGGGTGACCCTCGGTCACCGATTCCGACGAGAACAAATACCGTCTCTTATCCATACATTCCTTCGTGTTCAGGGAGAGGTGCTTCTGTGGTCGTAACCTCGCCGAATTTGCCGAGAATCTACCGGAAAGAGCATCAAGTCACAAGGAATTTTGGGCGGGGTCGAAGCGGTCTCATGATGGGTATGGGACTTTGCCATAAAACTCCATGAATCTTTGATGTTCCAGTCGGTTGTGCAAAGTCCGGTTTGTCAGGTTTCGCCCGTCTTTGCCGAGATTTGCCCTTTCCGGCTTTACAAGAACTTTACGAGGTTGGCGGCGGGTCAGGCGGCTGGAAACGACTCGACATTCCGCAGCATTTATACCGATTACAGGAATGGCAACAGACAGCATCATCCGGCTGTCACCCACCGGTCGTCTCCTGCGACACAGGCGCCTCAATCGAAGGCTTCTTCGCCCGTTGGGCCTCGTACGGCTTCGGATTTTGGGCGTCAACTCCGCAGGCTTGAAAAGCAGTTGTTTCTGCTTGTCCTCATTTCTCGTAGGGGTAAAATTCGCCCAACGTCAGAACGTCAACCGGATGGATCACATTTATGATGGTCGCAACCAGCGAAAGGAATTGTATGTCAGCCAAGCATCGCCCAACCTTCCTAATTCTGTTTGCTCTCGTGTCTGCTCTGTCGCTGTCGTGTTCTACAACCGGCAAACGGACCGCAGAGGATCTTGTCAACCGTGGCAAGGGCGAGATAACCAGGGGGGATTTCGATGGTGCCATGGCCGACTTCACGAAAGCCATCAAACTCAATCCGAAAGACGCCGCCGCCTACGAGGGTTATGGCGGCGTTAAGGCGATCAAGGGCGATCTGGATGGTGCCATCGCCGACTTCTCGAAAGCCGTTCAACTCAACCCCAAGGACGCCGGTGCCCACTTCGACCGTGGCGTTGCTGAGATGGACAAGGGCGATTGGGATAGTGCCATTGCTGACTACACGAAAGCCATTGGACTCAACCCAAAATACGCCAATGCCTACACCAACCGTGGCGTTGCCAAAGACAACAAGGGCGATCTGGATGGTGCCATCGCCGACTTCTCGAAAGCCATTGAACTCAATCCGCAAGACGCCTCCGCCTACTACGGCCGTGGCATGGCCAAGAAGACCAATGGCGATTGGGGTGGTGTCATCGCTGACGACTCGAAAGCCATTGAACTCAACCCGCAGCTCACCGACGCCTACATTGACCGTGGCCTTGCCAAAAGACAGAATGGCGATGGGGATGGTGCCATCGCCGACTTCTCGAAAGCCATTGGACTCAATCCGCAAGACGCCTCCGCCTACAACGACCGAGGCATGGCCAAGAGGGCCAAGGGCGACCTGGATGGTGCCATCGCCGACTTCTCGAAAGCTATTCAACTCAACCCGCAAGACGTCATCGCCTACATCAGCCGTGGCTTTATCAAGAAAGCCAAGGGGGATCTAGCGGGGGCGGATGAGGATTTGGCTCAAGCCACCAAACTCCAAGGCCGCTGATTGCTGCCCAACAGGGAAAGGAATCGCATGTCAACATTCCGCCCAACCTTCCTAATTCTGGTAGCTTTCCTGTTTGCTTTGACCCTGCGTGGTGTTGCATTCGGCCAACAGACCGCAGAGGATTTTGTCGACCGTGGCGTTGCCAAAGGGAAAAAAGGCGATTTGGACGGTGCCATCGCTGACTGCACGAAGGCCATTGAACTCAACCCAAAATCCGCCGTCGCCTACTCCATCCGTGGCCTTGCTAAAGGAAAAAAAGGCGATCTGGATGGCGCCATGGCCGACTGCAATCAGGCCATTGAACTCGACCCAAAATGCGCCGACGCCTACCTCAACCGTGGCGGTGTCAAGATGGACAGGGGCGATCTGGATGGCGCCATTGCTGACTACAATCGAGCCATTGAACTCAATCCAAAAGACGCCTCCGCCTACAACAACCGTGCCCTTGCTAAAGAAGCCAAGGGGAATCTGGATGGCGCCATTGCTGACTACTCAAAAGCCATCGAGCTCAACCCAAAACTCATCCCTGCCTACACCAACCGTGGCGAGGCCAAGAAGGCCAAGGGAGATCAGGTGGGAGCAGATGCGGATTTTGCCCAAGCTGCCAAGCTCGGCGGCCGCTGATACCAATCATCAGACATCAGCCTGATGAAACGGCGCGAATTATTCAAGACTTGGACGGCGGGGATCGGAAGCCCAAGAGATTTGGTCAGGAAAAAAGGAGCTCAGCCAAGCGGGACATTCACCGAGTCGTGAACAGGCTTTGGATTGTTCTCCTGTTTCATCCGCTGATGGCTGAGCTCCTGAAATCGTGATCCTCAGAGACCCTCAACCAGCCCTCTCCATTCCAACGTAGGACTGATTGCGGGAATTGCAACCCCCTCAAGGCGTAATGGCGAACTGATAGAACCCTTGCGGCTGATTTGCTCCGGCTAAGTTGGTCAAGGTCAGAATGCCGCCAATGCTGTTCAAGCGGAGGCGACACCGGTAGCCCAACTGCGATCATTCAAGGAGTAATCACAGCCCGATAGAACCGTTTCGGTGGCAAAGTTCCAATGAAGTCGATCAGAGTCAGCGGCCCACCGATGCTGGTTATCGAATCGCCTGTATTGAACCAGTTGGTGGGAACCATCGAGTCGCTATATTGCAACTGGTAGATCTCGCCCGCTACAGACGGAATTATGGTGGCCGCATTGGTGCTGCCGAACAGGATGAAGAACTGGATTGCAGAAATTTGATTGGCCGGAGGATTGAGGAGAACAGTCAGTTTGAACACCGTCCCGTAGTTGTTCGCCCCGCCTCCATTGGCTGTCCCGTAGAAATTCCCATCGCTGCCCTGTACCAGCCCGGCATATGGCTCGTACCCATCGGCGGGATCGCTCCCAAATGAGTACAGATTCGTGTAGGTGCCGCTGGGACTGATCCGAAACACGATGCCGTCATAGTTCGTCCCGCCTCCATTGGCTGTCCCGTAGAAATTCCCATCGCTGCCCTGTGCCAGCCCGGCATATGGCTCGTACCCATCGGTGGGATCGCTCCCAAATGAGTACAGATTCGTGTAGGTGCCGCTGGGACTGATCCGAAAGACGGTGCCATCGTAGTTCGTCCCGCCGAAACAGGTCGTGCCGTAGAAATTGCCGTCGCTGCCCTGGACTAGCCCGGCAACAGGCTTGGATCCATCGGTGGGGGGGCCGACAAACGAGTACAGATTCGTTTCGTTGCCGCTGGGACTGATCCGAAACACGGTGCCGCATCCGAACGAGCCGCAAACGGTGCCCGTCCCGCCTCCACTGGTCGTCCCGTAGAAATTCCCATCGCTGCCCTGTACCAGCCCGGCATGTGGATTTTGCCCATCGGTGGGGGAGTAGCCAAACGAGTACAGATTCGTTTCGTTGCCCCTGGGACTGATCCGAAACACGGTGCCGCATCCGCGGGAGCCGCAATCGATGCCCGCCCCGCCTCCACTGGTCGTCCCGTAGAAATTGCCGTCGCTTCCCTGCACCAACCCGGCCTGTGGATTCCCTCCATCGGTGGGGTAGCCGACAAACGAGTACAGATTCGTGTAGGTGCCGCTGGGACTGATCCGAAACACGGTGCCGCAATTGCAACTGTTCGTCCCGCCGTAATAGGTCGTCCCGTAGAGATTGCCGTGGCTTCCCTGCACCAACCCGGCCTGTGGATTCCCTCCATCGGTGGGGTAGCCAGCAAAGGAGTACAGATTTGTGTAGGTGCCGCTGGGACTGATCCGAAACACGGTGCCGCAATTGCAACTGTTCGTCCCGCCATAATAGGTCGTCCCGTAGAAATTACCGTCGCTGCCCTGGACTAGCTTGGCAAATGGCTCGGATCCATCGGTAGGGTAGCCGACAAACGAATAAAGATTCGTCTCCGTCTGTGCTCCGGCATTGAACGTTCGACCAGCCACAACAATCAGGACAATGACCAATGGAATGCAAAGAATCTTCATGCTTCTCCTCTTCTATATCGACGCCGAATTCTCATGAACAAATAATCCGTTCTCGAAGAGACAGCCCTGCCACAATCAAAACAGTGGGTTGTGCTGGCACAACTGGGGGGCAGCGACTCACTGAGAGGAAGGAGCCGACGCCAGACAGCCGCTCGCCAACTCACTTGGGTAGTGTTGCCATACTAGCACCCCTGCGACCGGAAGTCAATAAATTTAGGGGGGAGAAGGGTGGCAGGGGGCTCGACTCCCACCGCATTTCTTTCAGGATTCCATGACCAGATGCCCTGGGGTTTAGAATGGGGGAGCCCCCCCTCCAGACCGGTTTTCGATCACAAGGGAGCCTCGAACGCCAATCAACGGGGTCGCCATGTCGAATTGGGGGCAACCTGAAACTGTCTTGTCCGCCTCGCCCGAGCTGTCCTGAAGCCTCGCTTCCACCGAAGCCAGTTCCGCCCATGGTACCATCTCGCCGACTCGCAGTGGCCAGCCCCATCGGGGCTGTGAGGAAATGGAAAGGATTGAACAACCAACCAACGACGAGGTAGAACTGCCGTCAGGACTCAACTAGATTGTCCAGCGAACGGGGGCAGGTCGTTCGCGTTGCCAGCGTCGGTCACGGTGCACATCTGACTGGATGGGCTGAATGGGCCACCGACGAATCCGCTGGAAACCACCTCATTGGTTGAACTGACGGAGAGCACGCTCACCGGTTTGGCGGCCAGCACTGGTGGACCCATAAACCCAACATCAGGCTGACGCGCCCGATCAGCCACCATGTCGGCCATATTGACTGAATCGCTTCGATGCGGCACGTCTCCTGCCCTACGGGCTGAAGACAAGATTCTGCTGCACCTTACACGCCCGACTTCAACGGGATTGCGGTCGGCAATCAAGGCAGGCCCGCGGCGGTCACGGCCGAGCGCTATCGTTTGCAGCGAATTCGCGGGGCCGGTACAACGCCGGCTTTACGCAAACTCGCGGTTGGCTTGGTCGAGCGTCTCGAAACTGCCGATGTCGAGCCAGTGGCCGCGGATCTGATAAGCGTACGCCGGCTGCCGCTGATAGAGCCACGCCACAAGCCGTCCGGGCTGGTCAGGGTTATTGCCTTGCTTCACGTACTGATCGATCATGGGCAGAACCGCGCGCGGATAATAATACAGGCACATCGCCGCGAGCGTGGTCTTGGGCTGTGGCGGTTTCTCCACGAATTCCGTGATCCGGTCGTTGTCATCCACCGTCACGCTCCCATACTTCTTCATCTCGTCGAGGTTGCCGATGTCGTACACGCCGAGCGTCGGGCCGCGCTTGGCGGCGAACCGCACCAGTTCAGCCAGTGACGACTTGAACAGGTTGTCCCCACCGATGATCAGCAGATCGTCGTCCACCTTCTGCGAGTCGATGACCAGCTTGATGTCGCCGATGGCGCCCAGCTTGTTGCTGTCATCGGTCGAGTGATCGTTGACCACCGTGATGGGCGGGCAATGGGGGCGGCCCTTCCGGTACGCGACGGCCCAAGCCTCGAAGTCGCGCGCAAACTTCTCATTCGTCACGATGAAAATGCGATCGAGCTCGCGAATCCCTTCCGTGGTCGCCAACACGTGCTCGATCATTGGCCGTCCCGCCACCGCCAGCAACGGTTTGGCCTTGTTCTTCGTCAGCGGATACAATCTCGTCGCGTAACCGGCCGCCAGAATCAGCAGTTTCATCCTATTGTCCCTCGGAAGGCGTGGAGTCCGCGTTCAACCCAGCAAATCGGGATCGACGCGTTGCAACAGCGCATTCAGCATCGCCAGCACTTCGCGTCCGGAATTGGTGTGCAACGATGCTGCGGCGAGTTCCTGGGCTTCGCGGAGCGTCAGGCGACGGATCACTTCCTTCACGCGCGGCAGGCTCGATGCCGCCGCGCTCAACTCGTCGATCCCCATCCCGAGCAGCAGCGGGGCGAACAGCGGCTCGCCCGCCATCTCGCCGCACACGCCCACCCAAATTTCGTTGTTGTGGGCCGCCTCGACGACCGAGCGGATCAGCCGCAGGATCGCCGGGTGCGTCGGTTCGTAGAGATTGGCAACCTTTTCATTCACGCGGTCGACGGCCATGGTGTACTGGATCAAATCGTTGGAGCCGATGCTGAAAAAATCCACCTCGGGCGCGATCATCTCGGCCGTCAGCGCCGCCGAAGGAATCTCGATCATCGCGCCGACCTGAATGTGCTCGTCGAAGGCCACACCCTCCTTCTTCAGGTCATGCATCACCTGGCGGAGGATGTCGTTGGCTTGCACAACCTCGGCCACGCCGCTGATCATGGGGTACATGATCTTCACGTTGCCCTCGGCGCTGGCGCGCAGGATCGCCCGAAGCTGCGCCTCGAAGATGTCCACATTGGCCAGACAGAAACGGATCGCGCGAAACCCCAGAAACGGGTTGACCTCCTGCGGCGTCGTGTCTTCACTGCGAAACTTGTCGCCGCCAATGTCGAGGGTGCGGATGATGACCGCGTTGGGCTTTACCAAGCGGGCGACTTCGAGATATTGCTCGCACTGCTCGTCTTCGGTGGGGAACTCCGGGCGGTTGAGATAGAGAAACTCGGTCCGGAACAGCCCGATGCCTTCCGCGCCGGCCGCCAGCACCACCGGGGTGTCGGACGGCAGTTCGATGTTGCCCGAAAGGATCATCCGATGCCCGTCGAGCGTCTGCGCCGGCAAATCGTGCAGCGCATCCAGTCGCTCCTGGACGCTGTGGCGTTTGACCTCGAGTTGCCCGTAGATAAACAGCGTCTGCTCGCTCGGCTCGACAATCAACGTGCCGCTGTAGCCGTCGAGAATCGCCGGCTGGCCGTCGTGAACAAATTTACTGAGGTTGCGCAGGCCGACGACGGCGGGCAGGTTCATCGACCGCGCGACAATCGCGGTGTGGGACGTGTGGCTGCCCACATCCGTGGCAAAACCGCTGACATGGTGGCGGTCCAGCGACGTGGTGTCGGACGGCGAAAGCTCGTGCGCCACGACAATGGTGTCGGGCGGGAGATTGGTCAGCGCGCGATGGTCGTGCCCGAGAAGGTTGCGCATGATCCGCCGCGTCACGTCCTGCACGTCGGCCGCCCGCTCGCGAAACAATTCGTCCTGCAATTCGGAAAGCGTCGCGACATATTTGCGGGCGACGTCGTTAAACACAAACTCGACGTTTTTTTGCTCCTGCTGGAGGCGGTTGATGACCGAATCGATCAGCGCGGGGTCCTCGGTGATCGATAGGTGCACGTCGAGGATGGTCGACGGCGAACTGGAGCCGATGCCCGAGGCGATGCGGTCCTGCAGTTCATGCAGTTGTTCGCGCGTCTTCATTAGCGCCGCCTCGAAACGCGCCACCTCTTTGGCGACGTCCGCGACCGTGACGTCGTATTCCGGGACGACCTCTTCGGCAATACTGTAGACGTAGATCTTGCCACGGGACACGCCCGGGGATACGCCAATTCCTTGAAAGCTGCGTTCTGCCATACCGCTATCGTCCGTCTATTCTTCGTCGAACTTGCGTTGAAACAATGATTCCAGCTCGCGCACCGCGGCCTCGGCGTCCGATCCCTCGGCGATGATGACGAGTTTGGAGCCCTGGCCCGCCGCCAGCATCATCAGTCCCATGATGCTCTTGCCATTGACCTGTTCCCCGTCCTTCTCGACGGTGATGTCGCTGGCAAATTTGTTGGCGATCTTGACGAACAGCGCCGCCGGTCGCGCGTGGACGCCGAGCTTGTTGATCACCATGATTTCCCGGCTCGCCGTCCTGGCGTCCGATCCACCGCTGCTCTTGCGTGACAAAATCATTTGCTGTGTTGCCTTCCATTACGATCCCGAGGGCGCGCGCATCCGCTCGATGAGCCGCTCGTTAAACTCGCGCGCCGCATTGTGGCCCAGGCTCTTCAACTTCTGGTCCAGCGCCGCCACCTCGATCAACCGCGCAATGTCGCGTCCCGGTCGCACGGGGATGGTCACATGCGGCACCTCGATCCCGAGAATCTTGTAGGATTGTCGCTCGATGCCGGTGCGGTCCACCTCTTCCATCTTCGCCCAATCCATGAGCGTGACCACCAAGTTCAGGTTCTTTTCCGGGCGTACGCTCGCGACGCCGAAGACCGCGGGGACATTGATGATGCCCAGGCCGCGGATCTCCATGTGGTAGCGCGTCGTCTCGGACGAGGTTCCCACCAACTCGCGGCCTTCCAGCAGGCGAATCCGCGTGATGTCGTCGCTGACGAGGCTGTAGCCACGTTCCAACAGTGCCAGCACGCTCTCGCTCTTGCCGATGCCGCTCTCGCCACGGATTAACACACCAATGCCCAGAATGTCCACCATGGACCCGTGCTCGCTGATCTGCGGCGCAAACTCCATTTCCAAGGCAATGGTCGCCGCGTTGATGAATTTCATCGTGACCATCTTGGTCTTGAACAACGGCACCTGGTACTCGTCGCATTTCTGCTGCACGAGCGCGGGAGGATTGACGTTGCGCGCGAACACGAGGCACGGAATCTTCGACTTGAGCACCCGCTCGATGCGCTTGGCGGCTTCCTCGTCACCCAGCGATTTGAGGAACGCCCACTCCGCTCCGCCGATCACCTGGACGCGTTTCATCGCGAAATACCGAAGGAACTTCGCCAGGGCCAGCCCCGGACGGTTCACCGAACCTTCCTGGATCTTGCGCGACAGCCCGGCGCCGCCGGCGATGAGCTTGAGGTGCAGCTTCTCCGCATGGTTCAGGTAGAACCGCTCAACGGTGACCGTCGGGATGGAGGCGGTGGTCATGGTCAGGTCAGCGTGGGTTCGATCAGGCCGAAATCGCCTTTCCTGCGCCGGTACATGACGTTCACTTTTTCCGTCTCGGCGTTGAGGAACACCAGAAACTGGCGGTCCGAAAGCTCCAACTGCAGCACCGCTTCGTCCACAAACATGGGTTTGATCGCAAATTTCTCCGTGTGGACGATCCGTGTCGTGCCGTCCTCCTCATGAAGGTCATGCGTCATGATCTGTTCGTCGACGTGGTACAGCACGGCTTTGCGCGGGCGATGGCGTTGGATCTTGGCCTTGTACTTGTGCATCTGGCGCGCCACCTTGTCCACCACACGGTCGATGGATGCATACAGGTCTTCGCTGACCTCGCGAGCTTCGATGGTGATGTGGTTGCCGCATTGCAGCACGAGTTCCGCAATCTGGCGGAACTTGTCCACTTCCAAAATATAATGCGCGCTCAAAATGCGCGGGAAATCGATCTCGATGTGTTCGAGTTTCTTCTCCGCGTATTCCCGAATGGCCGGCGTGATCTCCACGTGCCGACCGGTCACTGTCATGTCCATGAAAACCGTCTCCTCTTGGTTCCAGCGATCCGACTCACATCGTGAAATCGGGCCCCAAATAAATCTCCCGACTATGCGGGTCGTTGGTCAAAAATTCGCTCGTGCCCTCGCGCACAACTTTGCCGCGATGAATCAGGTATGCGCGATCAACAATGCGCAACGTCTGCTGGGCGTTATGATCGGTCAGGAGGATGCCGAGTCCCTTGTTCTTCAACTCGACAATGATCTTCTGCACCTCGTGTACCGCAATCGGGTCCACGCCGCTGAACGGCTCGTCCAGCAGCATCAACTTCGGCCCGGTGACGAGCGCCCGTGTGATCTCCAGCCGTCGCCGTTCCCCCCCGCTCAGGGTGTACGCTTTGTTCTTCGCCAACGACTTAATATCCAGTTCCTCCAACAAATAATCCAGACGAAACTTCCGCTCCTCCGCCGACAACGGCAGCGTTTCCAGAATCGCCATGATGTTGTCTTCGACCGTCAGCTTGCGGAACACGCTCGGTTCCTGGGACAGGTAACTGATGCCGCGCCGTGCCCGTTTGTGCATCGGCAATCGCGTCACGTCCTGGCCGTCAAAGAAAACCTTGCCCGCGTTGGGCTTGATCAACCCGACCGTCATGTAAAACGAAGTGGTCTTCCCCGCGCCATTGGGACCGAGCAGGCCGACGACCTCGCCGGCGCGGACGTAGATGTCGACTCCGTCCACCACGCGCCGCCCACCGTAAATCTTGACAAGCCCCTGCGTGCGCAGCAGGACGTTGTTGTCCGCCGCCTCGCTCAATGCCTTTGCCCCCAAACCACATCCATCGCCATTTTCAACGCCATGTGCCTCGATTCATCGCAACGCAGTGTACCAGAACCGGCGCGGCTGACAAGCGCGGCAACAGGATCGCTGAAATCGCATTGACTCCGAACCCGCGCGGCTGCAGCAATCTCACCTTTTGGATTAACAGTGGCCCGTGGCAGACCATCGCCTCCCAAACCAATGCCGGCCTGACCAACCTCACGCTCTTTTACACAGACCCTTTCGCTGCGTCGGCGACGCAACGATTCTACCGCGTCGGATTGGTAAATCCTTGAGAGCCGGAATGCAGGCTCGGTGCGGTCGGTAGGGCTCGGTTACTGCGCCGAGTCCTTGCCATTCCCGCCACCGCCTTCATTCTGCTTCCGCTGCTCTTCGGGATAGATGAGCAGGCGGGGGCGGTTGGTCTCGGTCTGGCTGTTTTCGACGTCCATCCGCTGCGAGTCACGCCAGAAGGTGATCTTGTTGCCGGTGACGATGCCGTCGGCCGACTCGGCGCGTGGGTGGCCTGTAAGGACGACTCTGCCGTCGCCCGCCGTGTACTCCGCATGATCGCTGTTGGTTTTCTTGTTGTCGGGCGTGGTGATGACCACGCCGCCATCCGCAATGATCTTCTGCACGGAACGGGTTGCGTTCGTGGTTGTCGTGGCGCCCGTGGTTGTCACGACGTTGGTGACGCCAAAAAACACGGTCATCCTGTCGGCGCGCACCGTCATGCGCGGGTCGACGACGAGCACATTGCCTTCAAATGTGCCAACGTTGTGCGCGTAATCCCCATGTAAATTGTCAGCTGTGATGATTGTCGGCTCATTGGTCGAACTGCCGGTGGGAAGGGGAGATTTTGCAACAGCAGGCGGGGGTGACGTGGCGCCAGGTGCGGTCGCTTGTTCCGTCGAGTTGGTTTCCGCCACGGCGGTTGCTACACCAAGAACCAGAGCGGCGACACCGGCCGCGGCAACGACGAGGAGTTTCTTCATGGTTGTTTCGGTAGCCCCCCAAGAGTTTGTTGTCCGTTGGTGATGACCACGCAGACGTTGCTGCGGATCACCATCGAGGAGGTGTTGCCATCCCACTCGCCGCCAATGCCCGTCAACACCATGTTCTCGCGGTCGATACGCACGTGATCGACGGTCGTGGCGTGATTGTTCGCGCGATCCAGCAGGCACGTCGGCGAACTGAAGACCATGTCCACTTTGTTGCTGGTGTAAAACTCCGCGCGCGCGTTTTGGATGTCCATCAGCCCATCCGGCCGAATCACCGCGCGCTCGCCCAACAATTTCCATTTCAGATTGCCATCGTCATCGCGTTCGGGAACCTCGAATTTTTCAATGTACCCCGTCCCGATGTCCGCCGGCTTTTTCGCCTCGTCCTTGGCGGGCTTCGCGTTGCCATCCGCGAACAGGCGGGGGGAGGCGAACAGAAAGGCCGTCACGACCAGCGTCAGATATTTCGCAATCGCTTTCTTCCATGAGCCACGCGCTTTCAGGATCATCTCGATGACCTCGCGCACCGCGCCGTCGCCGCCGCGATGCCGCGTAACGTAATGCGCGACGCGACGGACTTCGTCCACCGCGTTCGGCACGGCAACCGCCAGCCCGACGCGCCGCAGCACGGGCAGGTCCACCAACTCGTCGCCCATGAAGGCGATTTCCTCGTTGGAGAACCCGTGCTGGCTTTTGACGACTTCAACCATCTCCATCTTGTTGACGGGTTTCTGTAACACAATTTTGACACCCAAATCGGCGGCGCGTTGGGTCGTGGCCTTCGAGGGCCGACCCGAGATGAAACCGATCGTCAATCCCACCCGCTGCGCCATCGCGATGCCATGACCGTCCAGCACGTCGAAAGTCTTGATCTCTTTGCCGTCGCTGGTGAAATGCAGTTTGCCATCGGTCAGCACACCATCCACGTCCATCAACAGGCAGCGGATTTTGCGCAGACGACGGTTCAGCGCCCCTTTGCTCGTGCTACGTAGCGAGCTACTTCGCAGAGTAGCAGCGGTTTTCATCACCCGCTGAGTGTAACAGAATGTGTTCGCGTGACAAGTCCACCGCGTGAGGTCGCGTTCCGCGCCCACGTGAGTGGCGTTGCCACAACGCGGTCACGCGACGGCGGTTGGCACCGCCAAAACCCAAAAGACGAAAACCTCCCTCGTGGCTGGTCAGGAGAGGTCTCGTGTGTGGAGAACAACAAAAGACTATTTTGAGTCCTTCAGCACAACAAAGGTAGTGGCCCGCCCGTGCCGGACGTACATCAGCACACCCTTGTCTTGATCGGCCTTGCCGATGGCGGATTTGAAATCTTCGACCGAGTGGGCCGGCACGCGGTCAACGGAAGTAATGACATCCCCGCGCTGCAGTCCTTTTTCCTGCGCCACGCCGCCGTCGGCAACGTCGGTGACCACAACGCCATCGGACGCCTCAATTTTCAGCCGCTCGGCGAGGTCCTTGGTTAGTGTTTGCACGGTAAGGCCGAACGCACTTTCCGCTTTCGGCGTCAGACGATGCTCCAGCGAGACCGTCTGGAGCTGATCGGGCATCTCATCGGTTTGAATCGTGACTTCCATTTTCTTGGCGCCGCGCACCACATTGAGCACGACTTTTTGGCCAATGTTCTTGTGGAGAATCTGTTGCTGCAATTCCCGCGGCGTCTTCACCGGGGTGCCATCAACGGCGACGATCACGTCGGCGGGCTGGAGATCGCTCTTCGCGGCGGGCGTGCCTTCGCGAATCTCCGTCACCACGACGCCTTCCTTCACGCCCTTCACCAGGTCGGCGTAATCCTTATCCTCGGAGAATTCGCTGATCCCGATGCCGATCCACGGGCGTTTGACTTTGCCTTCCTTGATGATCTTGTCGGCGGAATCCATCGCCATATTGATCGGGATGGCGAAGCCGATGCCGCGGTTCAGGCCGTGAATCAGAGTGTTGATGCCAATGACGCGGCCTTCGATGTCGCACAGCGGGCCGCCCGAATTGCCCGGGTTGATCGCCGCGTCGGTCTGGATGTAATCTTCATAGGCGTTGCCGCCATGGCTGGCCACGCCGCTACGGCTTTTCGCGCTGACGAATCCGACCGTGAACGTGTAATCGAGTTCATACGGCGCGCCGATGGCAATTGCCCATTGCCCGATCTTCACTCCGTCGCTGTCGCCGAGTTTGGCGGCCGGAAGATCTTTTCCGTCCACTTTGATGACCGCCACGTCGATGCGATCATCGATGCCGACGACCGTTGCGTTGGTGAACTTGGTGCCGTCCTTCAACAGCACGGTGATCTGCCCGCCTCCGTCAATGACATGCTGATTGGTGAGGATGTAACCATCCTTGCGCAGAATGATGCCCGATCCCTGGCTCTCGACGTCGGGTGCGTGTTGCTGCGGCATGCGGCGGAAGAAAAACTCGAAAGGCGAGCCCTCAAACTGCTGGCCGTTCTCCTGATCCTCACCACCCTGGGATTCCGATACCGTGGGCGCCTTGTGTTTGGTGGTAATGACGACGACCGACGGGCTGGCCTGTTCGGCGACCCGCTCGAACGCGCCTTCGAGGCGGCGGGCGAGATCGATGTCACCGTTCGATGCCGGCGTTGCCGCGCTTTCCGCGAAACATGCAGGCGTCGCCGCTGCCAAAATGAGAGAAAACCCGATGGTCAACCATCGGGCCGTTTGAAAACCACCGCGCAAATATTGTTTGTCCATAAAGTATGCCTTTTGACCCGTCTCACACGGGCGCGTTCAATCACTGCTGCCTGTCATGCAATTGGTATGCCAGCAACGCCGCGCCCAATATCGCCGAAATCATGTGAATCGGCAAGTGCGGAGGAAACCGGAACCGCCGGTGTGAGGTCAGTTCGAGCGCGGAGCTGTGTTCTCGCCTGTGATCGACGGAGCCTGATCTTTACCATCACCAAACAAACATCGAACGTCTGGACGAGTCAGGACCCAATATGCCCAAAAGGACAGAAGCAGGAAGGGCGCAGTCAAAGCGACACCCACAAGCGGAGAGACAAAGCGCGTGTGGCCCCACCCGTTCACGGCTACCGGTTCTCTGAACACCAACATGTACCCCGAACCAAATAGCGCCACCGCAATAGACAGCCAGATTAGCGCCAGTGCAAAAACCCGCCAACCTCGAGAGCGGCGGCGTAGACCGGCAAAAACCCAGATGCAAATTATCTCTGGGTGAAGGCCAAGACCGTAGCCCTTCAGCCAGAGAAACAATTGGATGACTTGGATGGCAGCGCCCCATAGCCCGTAGACTAGAAAGAGATAGGAAAGGACCGAAAGAGCGGTGGGAATTCGAGGTTGCGAATTCATTGTCTTGCCACTTACGATTCAGCTTACCAGTTCTTTTGGTAAAGTCGAGAATTACCAAACCCTGATTCGCGAGTCGAAAGCTCCGCGCGCCCAAGCCTGCGTTGACAAAGCGGGTGATTTCGATAACCTTGAGTCAGGCGATGGCAACGATGATTACCACGGCAGATACGGTAGAACTTCAGGGACGGGTTCGGGAGCTGAAGAAGCTCAAGAACGCGGTGATCCTCGCGCACAATTACCAGGTGCCGGAGCTGCAGGACGTGGCGGATTTCGTCGGCGATTCGCTGGGGCTGTCGTTCAAGGCGAAGGAGACAGATGCCGATGTGATTCTCTTCTGCGGCGTGCATTTCATGGCCGAGACGGCGAAGATCGTCAATCCGAGCAAGACGGTGATTCTGCCCGACCTCGACGCGGGGTGTTCGCTGGCGGACTCGTGCGACGCGAAGGGGTTGGCGAAATGGAAGGAAGCGCATCCGGACGTCTATATCGTGGCGTACATCAATTGCACTGCGGCGGTGAAGGCGCTGGTGGACATCATTTGCACCTCGGGCAACGCGGTCAAGGTCGTCAACTCGATTCCGCCCGACAAGAAGATCCTGTTCGTGCCCGACCAGAACCTTGGCCAATGGGTGACGGCGCAGACGGGTCGGCAGATGATTCTCTGGCCGGGCGCGTGTTCGACGCACGTGCTGTTCACGCACAAGGCGATTTTCCGGTTGCGTCAGGAACATCCCGACGCGGAGATCGTCGCCCATCCCGAATGTTTACCGGCGGTGCGGATGATGGCCGATGAAGTGTGTTCGACCGAGAAGATGATGAGCTACTGCCAGAATTCGCCCGCGCCGGAGTTCATCATCGTGACCGAAGCGGGCATGTTGCACCGGCTCCGGAAGGAAGTGCCTGGCAAAGTGTTCATCCCCGGTCCGACGGATTCGTGTCACTGCAACGAGTGCAGTTTCATGAAGAAGAACACGCTGGAGAAGGCCGTCGCCGCACTCGAGAATCTCTCGCCTGAAATCACCTTGGATGAGGATGTCCGCAAGCGCGCCCTCGTGCCCATCGAGCGCATGCTGGCGCTGGGGAGGTAAGCTCGTCGCCTCATTCCTTTTCCCGCGCTTGAGTCGGATTCAAGTGTCTGGTATCTCTGCGCGGGATGACGACGGCTACGACGATTCCCCAACGAGCTTACGGCAGTACGGGTTTGTGGGTTTCGTCGCTGGGATTTGGGGCGGGGAAAATCGGGGACGCAGAGTTGGACGAGGCGCTTGTCGAGCGTCTGCTCAACGAAACGCTCGATCTCGGCATCACGCTGATCGACACGGCGCGGGGGTATGGATTGTCCGAGGAACGTATCGGACGTCACATCGCGCACCGGCGTAGCGCGTACGTGTTGTCCACGAAAGTCGGCTACAGCATCGACGGCGTGGTGGATTGGACGTACGACTGTATCCTGGCGGGCGTGGAGCGCGCGCTGCGGTTGATGCGGACGGACCATCTGGATATCGCGCATCTTCATTCCTGCCCAAAGGAGACGCTGGAGCGCGGCGAAGTGATCGAGGCGCTGGATCGTTGCGTGGGCGACGGCAAGATTCGTTTCACGGCCTACTCGGGCGACAACGAACCGTTGGAATGGGCGCTGGCGTCGAGACGGTTTCGTGGCTTGATGTGTTCGGTGAATATGTTCGATCAACGCGCGATGGACAAGGTGGTGGCGCCGGCCGGCAAGCGCGGCCTCGGCGTGATCGCCAAGCGGCCAATTGGCAACGCGCCGTGGCTGCATGCGAACCAGCCGACCGGGCGATACTGTGAACAATACTGGCTCCGCATGAAAGCGATGGGGCTCGATTTCGGCGCCGACTGGGCGGATACCGCGCTACGCTTCACGGCGTTCACGGACGGCGTCACGAGTTGTATTGTCGGTGGCAGGAATATCGAGCATGTTCGCAGCAACGTGGCCTCGATAGCGCGCGGCCCGTTGTCGTCGGATGTTGTCTTTAAGATTCGCGCGGCATTCGCGCAGCACGATAACAACTGGACTGGTCAGGTCTAGCGTCGCTTGTGCAATCGACCTGCTCTATGAACCGACAACGTACGGATTGTGTCCAATGGGCACCGAATCGCGATATGGGAAAAATGAGACATAACCTATCCGTGTTTCTGTTTGTGACAGCGCTGTTGCTGGCACAGGGCGAAAGCCGGGCGAGCACCCAATTCACATCCGACAAAGACGTGCTGCGGGCGACGTTGAAGAACGGGTTGCGGGTGGTGATCGTGCGCGACCCGATTGCGCCGGTAGTAACGACGGTGGTGAATTACCGGGTCGGGTCGGACGAGGCGCCGGCGGGATTTCCCGGTATGGCGCACGCGCTGGAGCACATGATGTTTCGCGGGAATCCGGGTCTTTCGGCGGACCAACTGGCCCAGATTTCCGCCGCAATGGGCGGCAACTTCGACGCCGATACGCAGCAAACCATCACGCAATACTATTTCACGGTTCCCGCGGACGATCTGGAGCCGGCGCTGCACGTCGAATCGCTACGAATGAGCGGAATCCTCGCCACCGATGAATTGTGGAACAAGGAACGCGGCGCGATCGAACAGGAAGTGGCGCAGGACCTCTCCAATCCCGAGTACGTGCTGTACACGAAACTGCTGGACACTATGTTCAAGGGTACGCCGTACGGGCACGACGCGTTGGGAACGCGGCCCTCCTTCGATAAGACGACGGGCGCGATGCTGAAGAATTTCTACACCCGCTGGTACACGCCGAATAACGCGATTCTCATTATCGTCGGCGACGTGGAACCGCAATCGGCGCTGGCCACCGTGCAACGCTTATTCGGAAATATCCTCGCCAAGAAGCTGCCCCGTCGTCCCACGATCGAGTTGCAATCCGTGAAACCTGACAGCCTTCATCTGACCAGCGATCTGGCGTGTGGACTTGCCGTCATCACGTTTCGCGCGCCCGGTTTCGACAGCCCTGATTACGCGGCGGCGCAGGTCCTCGGGGACGTGCTGGCCAGCCATCGCTCGGACCTGTACGCACTGGTGCCCGCCGGCAAAGCACTCTCGACGGACTTTTCGCTGGATGCGCTGCCAAAGGCGGGCCTCGCCTATGGGATTGGCACGTTCCCGAAGGGAGGCGATGGCGCGGCGTTGATCAAGGAACTGCAAAATGTGTTTCGCCAATATGTGAAGCACGGGCTCCCGTCCGACCTGGTGGAGGCCTCGAAGCGGCATCGGCTGGCCGACGAAGAGTTCGAGAGGAATTCCATCCAAGGACTGGCAATGACCTGGGCAGAGACGATCGCCCTGGAGGGCCGCCACTCACCCGACGACGACATCGAAGCGATCAAAAAGGTTACGGTAGCCGACGTGAACCGCGTTGCCCGGAAATACTTGAACCTCGACCGCGCGATCACGGCGATCGTGACCCCCGAGGAATCTGGCAAGCCGGTGTCGTCAGCCAGTTACGGCGGACACGAATCATTTGCGTCGAGTGAGAAGGGGACCGTGCCGTTGCCGGACTGGGCGGCGGCGCAATTGGCGCGTCTTCCCGTTCCCGCGTCCACGTTGCATCCCGTGGTCACGACGCTCACGAACGGGCTTCGACTCATTGTGCAGACCGAAACGATGAGCGGCACGGTCAGCGTCTCGGGCCGGGTGCGCAACAACCCGGACCTCGAAGCGGCGCAAGGCCAGGATGGCGTGGATCAGGTCCTTGACCAGCTTTTTGAATTTGGCAGCAAATCGTTGGACCGCGTGGCGTTTCAGAAGGCGCTCGACGATATCGGCGCGACGGAATCCGCCGGCACAGATTTCCAGGTGAACGTCCTGACCAACTACTTCGCCCGCGGCGTGCAGCTTCTGGCGGACAACCTGTTACATCCCGCCCTGCCCAAGGAAGCGTTCCAGACCGTGCGCCAGCAGGTGTCGGACACGGTGGCCGGTACGCTGGAAAGCCCGGACTACCTCGCGCACCGGGCCCTGGCGATGGCGTTGCTGCCGAAGGGCGACCCGGCGTTGCGCCAGGCGACGACGTCCACCGTCAGCGCCGTGACGCTCGACAATGTGCGCGACTATTATCGCCACGTGTTCCGTCCCGACCTGGCGACGATCGTGGTCGTCGGCAATGTCACGCCCGAGCAGGCGAAGTCGGTCATCGAGAAATGGTTTGGCGATTGGACGGCGACGGGACCCAAGCCCGAGGTGCTTCCGTCTCCCGTCCCTACCAATGGGCCGGCGGTCACGGCGGTGCCGGACAAGAGCCGTGTCCAAGACAAGGTGACCCTGGCGGAGATGTTGGCATTGAACCGCACGAACCCGGATTACTACGCGTTGCGGCTGGGCAATTTTGTTGTGGGAGGCGGGTTCTACGCGACGCGGCTGTACCGCGATCTGCGCAAGGAGAACGGGCTGGTGTACGCCGTGGATTCGTCGTTCGACATTCAGGAGACGCGCGGGTTGTACAAGGTGGACTACGGGTGCGACCCGCCCAATGTTTCCAAGGCCCGCGCCATCATCGCGCGCGACCTGACAGACATGCAGACCAGACCCGTGAGCGCCGATGAGTTGCAGCAGGCAAAGGCGGAATGGTTGCGGGGAATTCCGTTGTCCGAATCCAGCACGGGGGACATTGCGGCGAAGCTGCTGTATTACGCGACGCACGACCTGCCGCTGGATGAAACGATGCACGCTGCCAAGATCTGCCTCGCGCTGACGGCCGACGACGTGCAAGCGGCATTCGCTAGATGGGTGCATCCGGAGAATCTAGTGCAGGCGAGCCTGGGGCCGGATCCGAAGTGAGGAAGGACAGCAGGCGTGAGGTTCGGTAACGGAATCGGGGCAGGCTTGGCCCTCCAATGGCGTCGGCGAGGTCGGGAGACCTTCGCCGAACGTCGGGGATTCTTTGGGCGAATTTTGGTGTGGGGCAATCGGAATTGTGTTGCCGAGATCAGGGGCTGCAACCACCGCGAAACGGTTGCGAGTCAGGCAAGAGTGTCTCGCGTCTCGTCGGACTCGGTTTCGCGGCGACAACAGGGGGGGCGGCGGAGATTATGCGTTAAGAAGTTGTTGACATCTGGACTAACATGCGATAAGGCATAAGATGTTGTTGGCTCTTTGATATAGCGGGAAAGCGGAGAGGGAGACGACGCAACGGTTTGCTTTGGCGCCAATTTGTGGCGAGGGTGAGTTGTGCCCAGAGGGAGGGAAGGGTTCCGCAAATAGTGCTTTTTGGCAAAACAAACCCAAGCTTTTGGGGTGTGCGCTTCATGTGGATCAGTTTGGTAGACAGTCGGTTGTGACTGTTGAAATGGGCGATTTTCGATTGGGTTTGTTTTGCAAAAATTGGGTTTGTTTTGGGGGCTCTGGCGACAAATTGGCAGTGAAATGGGGAAAAATCGGCAAAGTTTGACTTTCGGGCAACTCGGTGTCATTGAATCTTTGGTTCCTTTGCACACATGAGACGAAAGCTTTTCCTTATCCTCATCACGTTATTGCCGATTTGGCCGGTCCGTGGCGAGGACTTGTCGCAGTACAAGACGGCCGATGAATTGTGGGGTCACCTGCAGACGCTGGAGAGCACGCCGCTCGTTAATGATCGGGTGCAGTATGTCCAGCAGTTGGGGAATCTGCGAAGCGCGTTGCTGGAGTTCGAAACCCGCTTCGGAGACGATCCGCGGCGGTGGGACACAAAGCTGATGCGGGTGCAAATCGAGTCCATGAGCGCGCGAGTCGAAGGCCGCGCACCGGACAATGCCGCGTTGCTGCAAGTTGCCGGTGACATTGTCAGTGCGGCGGATGCCTCGTCATTGACGAAAGCCGATGCGAGATTCCTTATCGCGAAGGCGCATTTGGAAACGCTGGCGCGGTCGGGTGGGTCGATGGATCCCGCGGCTCGCGCGGCGGTGGCGGCCGAGATCGCCCAGTTGGGCAAGGATTACCCAGACGACCGACGCGCCGCGATCATGCAGTTGGAGCTGGCGGTATTCCTCGAACGTCGCGATCCCAGCGCCGCCGAATCGATGTTGCGCACCCTGGAAACCAGTCGGGACATCCACGTCGCCGCCATGGCGCAACAGCAGCTGGCATCTCTCGAGTCGACCCGCCAACTCGGCAAGGCGCCTCTCGATCTGAAGTTCAAGGCCGTGGACGGCACGGATGTAGACGTGGCGAAGCTTCGCGGGAAGGTGGTGTTGGTGGATTTCTGGGCGACGTGGTGCGGTCCGTGCCGCATGGAAATGCCCAACGTCGTCGCCACGTACAACCAGCTTCACAAGGCCGGATTTGAAATCGTGGGCATCTCGCTCGATCAGAGCAAGGAGAAGTTGCTCGGGTACACCCAACAAGCCGGCATGACGTGGCCGGAATACTTTGACGGCAAAGGCTGGGGCAATGACATCAGCAGCCGTTACGGAATCAACTCGATTCCCGCCGCCTGGCTGGTGGACAAGAAAGGGCTCGTGCGCACCACCCAGGCGCGCGGCGCGAACCTCGCCGAGCAGGTCAAGGCGCTGTTGGCGGAGTAGCGAGCGAAGACGCGAAGAGCGATTGAAATCGGTCTGCAAGTTTCTTGACAGACAAACGTCGTGAGAAATAGACTCGACTGCATGAAGACGACTTCGCGTTCTCTACTGATTTCTGCAGCATTACTTTTGCTGACTGCGGCAGGAGCTCATGCTCATGTCATTCCCGGTGACGTGCGTAGTTTTGGCAGCGGGTTCGCGCATCCGTTGTCCGGACTCGATCACATTCTGGCGATGGTCGCGGTCGGCTTATGGGCGGCGCAACTGGGCGGGCGAGCACGATGGCTGGTGCCCGCGAGTTTTGTTGGGGTGATGGCGTTGGGTGGAGCGCTGGCGATGGCCGGGCTGCGCGTGCCGTTCACCGAAGAGGGGATTATGCTCTCCCTGCTGGTATTTGGAATCTTGGTTGCCGTGGCGGCGCGGTTCCCGTTGGCGGCGAGCATGGCCATTGTGGGGTTGTTTGCGTTCTTTCACGGGCACTCGCACGGTACGGAAATGTCCGCCAACGCCGTTGGCTACGCCTACGGCGCGGGATTCATGCTCGCGACAGTCGGGTTGCAGGCGTGTGGCATCGGGACAGCCGATCTTCTGCAACCAGTGAAAGTGCCGGTGGTGCGCTGGGCGGGTGCCGCGATAGCTGTGGCGGGAGTTTGTCTCTGGGTGTTCTAGCCCGTCGCTGATCGAAGCTGTGCGGTCACGCCGATGCGGAATCGAATCGGTTTCGTTGTGGAGGTCGGTGCCTCTCGCGATTCGCAGGCGCACCCGACGCCTCGATCTCGGTCCGGATGTCGCGGTTTATCCTTGAATTCAGAGACGGCGGGGATCAGTATGCTTCACACGTCAGCCCAAGGAGATAGCTATGAGCAACAGGCTTTGTGAGTGGCCGGACTGTGGCCGATTAGCCGGCCGAGATTGGGATGTGCATGGGAAGTTCTATTGCGGACCTCATTACTTCCCCGGACTGGAGAAGGCCTTCTTGGAGGGGTATGCAACATGGGATGGGGTACGCGAGCCGTCCGACAAATTCAAGAATCTGTTCAGTCGCTATGTCGAGCGTCTCTACCCCGCAGGCGGCATGCCGGGGAAACTTTCTCAGGGCAGGATTGAAATGCGAGCGGCAGCGTGGGAGAAAACCCAGGTCGGATTGGAGTTTTCCATCGAGCGCCACCTGAGTGCCTACCGTTGGGGAGGTCCGGTGAAGACAGTCAATCAAGTGTGGGGCTTTCGTCTGCAAACGAAGGATTTGGCGCTCCTGAGGCAGGAGGACGCTATGCCGCAGAAGTTGAGCGTAATCGCCAAAGCTGCGAAATCGGGTATCCCTGCCAGCAGCGGCGTTCGTCAGTGATTGGAGTGGCCGGCGCGACGGCGCGCGTTGCTCTTCGACGCCGACCGCAGGATTTGTCCTGTTGACGCCGATGTCACTGGAAACATCTCACGTCCCGGTCCGTGGCAGTCGCTTTTAAAGTCTGCGTCTACCCTTCACGGATTAGACGGTGGCACAGCGACCGGCGTAGAATAGACCCCCCCGGGTGGCGGCGTCTTGGCCGTGGACTGGCACCCTCCGCCCGAACTCGTTGCGCAACCCACGCCCAGCAGCAGGGCCATCAGCAGAATCGACAAGCAAGCCAGCAAACATTTCATCGGAAAATCTCCTCTCAGGTTAAAGCGGTAACGGAAGAACGCTTGAAAGGCAAGAGCGAAAGATGGGGCATTCACCGGTGCCATGCAGGGATCAAGCATATCTGTGTTGCTTCGCATTTCTGGTGTCGTGACTCCGTGAGAATGACCCCTTGTGGACTCGATAGGAATGTCCCCATGAAATCGTCTGCGAGGAGGGTCTATGGGAGACATACGGATGAGTGGCAAGGAACGACGACGATTGGAATT
>Ga0182014_10000643_pt1 | contig 47049 bp, 48 predicted proteins | sample 612S2DmetaG_FD_120489 | JGI IMG/M metagenome (GOLD analysis project Ga0182014, IMG submission 120489) | Permafrost microbial communities from Stordalen Mire, Sweden - 612S2D metaG | ecosystem: Environmental > Terrestrial > Soil > Wetlands > Permafrost | place: Sweden: Stordalen | collected... | reverse complement strand
TGGCCGCTCGCAAACGCCTCTGCTCCAGTGCAGTAAAGTCTCGTCGTACTCCTGCTGGGTTTCCCATTCCCGAACGATAACATAGAATCGGGAAAACGTCACTATATTATGTGATCATCAATAGTTTGAGGGTCTCCATCGCCTTCTTGTGCTCGCCCTCTTTAAGCATTTCGTTGGCCTTGGCGACGCCGGCGGATTTTTCAGGTGTTTCAATGTAGTCCTCACCAAGCGTCAAGGAACCGTCCACAGGAATCCAGACGGTTGGCGTGGCGCTTGCCGTCGCGCCGGATCCGTGCTGGACCATGCCCGATGGAGCTTTCAGATCTGATTCTGCCTTGGTGAAGGCAGTCTCATCGGTCTTAGCCTTCTCTAAAGCTGTTTCTGCTTCATTGGTATAGGTTTTGGCCTCGGCAGGCTGTCCGTTGAATATTGCGAGGCGGGCTAGGCTGACATCGCGCATCGCCTTGTATCCGTCTTTGGACAGCTTTCCCATATCCCGGTCCGCGGCAGTTTGCGCGGTAGGCTTATTCTGAGCGAACGCGGCAAGCCCAATCAGCGCCATTGCGAGAGCAAATGCGCATGTACTGATCTTGTTCATAGTCAATTCTCCTTATTGGTGTGATTTAGCAAGCGCGACGAAGCCGAGTGTGTGCCCGGCCATCAAACTGGCTGCCTTTGACGAGTGCTCACTGGAAATCCTCAAATCGCGATGTTCCGCTTCGGCTCCCAGCAGCCCTGCACGATGCTTGAATGTCTGTTTTCGAAATCCGAAGCACCTATAGGGACATGCGGGGGGCGGCAAATCTGTTCAAAGTTACACACTTTTGTGGGACATTACTTCCAAAGCCAGATCTGCTTCCGCCTCTGGCAAATGCCGACACGACTTGGAGTGGGCTGATTTGCTTGTGGTTGCCTTGGGAATGAGTCCGTGAGATTGGCGCGCGGAAGTTACATCGACCTGCACGATTCGATGTTTTCCATAGAGCAATCCCACATGAAACCAGATGGCAATGAATCGGGCGAAGTTAGGTGTGCGTTGTACAGCAAGTCAACCGGGTGGGACATCGGTTGCAGGGTGATCGGCAACAGTGTTGCAAAAAGCATGGTAGTGAGCAGTTTTGAACAGCTTCCCGAGCCGAAGTGTTGAAAATTGGTCCTTACAGGTGAATCATGCCACCCTCGGCTTACCCGGAGCTATCGCACGGAGTAGTTCTCTGCATCGACGATAACCAAAATGTGCTGGAATGCGAAAAGGCATTCCTCGAAACCTTCGGGTATACCGTTCTGACCGCCTCCAGCGGCGCCAGAGGACTGGAAGTAGCTTCCACCCATTCGGTTGACGTTGTAATCGTCGACTATTTCATGCCCGACATGAACGGGCAAGAGTTTGCAATCAAAATGAGACTGCTCAGGCCGCAAGCGCCAATCATTATGCTTTCCGCAGCGGTGGATGTTCCTGAGCAAGCCTTGAAGCTAGTGGATGCTTTTATAGCTAAAGATCATTTGTCAAGCCAGTTGTTGCCAGTGATCGCGCAATTACACGAATGCGGATCGATCCTTCCGTTTTCGTATGACGCCTGACGAGAAGAAACATTGATGAACGCCTGTATTCTTGCGGGTGTGCTCGTGCTGGTGCCTGGAAGCATCCCTGGTCATGCGGTTTCCCCGGAGGGAGCCACAGCGTGTGAATGCCGGAGAAATAAACGGCCCGAACCAGTCACAGTGCGTGCGTGTCGCCAATCACTTTCGCGCGCCAGACAGCAAGTTTGTGAATACGGCAACAGGCCCCGAGCTAGCAGGATTTAAGAAAACCGATTGGAGGGATGCACAATGAGCGCAACAGCCGTCGAGAAAATAGCGCACCTGCCAAATGAACCGCGCGGCCCTGTCCGTCTAAGTCCCTCACCCAGGGAAAGGCATCTCCTGAGGTGGGGTTTACTTGCACTGATCGGATGCGTCATCGTTCTGACAGTCCTCCTTGGCCTAATCCAAAAATGGCTTTGGATGCGCGAGCTTGACTACACTGGCATCTTCTGGACCCTTCTTTCGGTCAAGTGGGGGATGTTCGGCGTGGCTTTGGTCCTTTCATCTCTTTACCTGTGGATCAATCTCCTCTTTGCAGCCAAGAGCATCGACATTTCACGGGAGCAAGGTCCTTCCTTCAAAGTTGCCACTGCCTCTACTTCCGGCAGGGTCGTCGCTGCCTCCGCCGATGCGCTCAGAAGACTCAACATCGATATAAGCCCCAAGGTCTTGATGTTGGCCAGTGGGGTAGCCGTGATGTTTGCCTCCGTGATATTTGCGGTTGGTGTTTCCACGCAATGGGACACGTATCTCCGCTTTCGTTATGGCGGATCGTTTGGGCTGGCCGACCCTCTCTTCGGGGTCGACCTTGGCTTCTATTTCTTCCGTCTTCCGTTTTACGAGCTACTGCAGAGCAATCTGACGTTTCTGACTGTGGCCGCTCTTGCGATTGTTGGTTTCTTTGGCCTCCTCGGATTGCGGCAGTTTAAACCCGGCCAAAAATTCACAATCGGCGACAATACGGCTCGGCATCTGGTCGTGCTCCTATTCATTTTGGCTGGCACTTTCGGGTGGGGCTTTTATCTGGATCACTACGAGCTCGTCTATTCGACCCTCGGGGTTGTCTACGGAGCGGGCTATGCAGCGGCGCACGTGACCAAGATTGCTCTTTGGACGATGCTCGGCGCCTCCGTGCTGGCATGTGCGCTTCTCGTGCTCGCTTTATTCCGTCGTCCGCGAGTGAAGGCGTTGGCCGTAGGTATTGGCATTTATGCGGCACTGTATGTAGTCGGAGTACTGGCGTTGCCCTACCTTTTTCAAACGTTTGTCGTTCGACCGAGCGAGCTAAGCCTTGAGACGCCGTACCTGCAACATTACATAGGATTCACTCGAAAAGCCTACAATCTTGAGGCAATCCAGGAAACCGCTTATCCGGCTCTCACGGATCTGACTCCGGAAGTGCTAGCTAGAAATCAAGACACAATCCAAAATATTCGTCTCTGGGATTCGCGACCATTACTTCAGACCTATCAGCAAACGCAGGCGATTCGTCTCTACTACCAGTTCTATAACGTGGATGCCGATCGCTACCATCTGGCCGATGGCTATCACCAGGTGATGCTCGCATCCCGGGAACTTGCCACACAACTACCCGCAGCGGCACAGACATGGGTCAACGAGAACCTGGAGTTTACCCATGGCGATGGGTTGGTCATGAACTTTGTATCGAAGACCGAAGGGGGAGGTTTTCCGCAGTATCTTATTAAGAATATTCCTCCTGAATCTCAGTATGCCCGCCTGAATATCTCGCAGCCGGCCATCTACTACGGAGAGGTGACGCCGGGCTATAAGATCGTGGCGACCGGAATCAAAGAGTTTGATTATCCCAAGGGCAACGAGAACGTTTATACGAGCTACCAGGGGAAGGGCGGAATTCCGCTGGACAGCATCTGGAAACGGCTTATGTTTTCCTGGACGCAGACCGACATCAATATTCTGCTCACTTCTTATCTGAGGCCGCAAAGCAAAATTCAGATTTGGAGAAGCGTGCAGGAGCGCATTTCACAAGTCGCGCCCTTCTTGCTTCTGGACAAAGATCCATATGCGGTAGTGAGCGAAGGCAAGCAGTATTGGATTCAGGACGCCTATACCACCTCGGACCGTTTTCCCTACTCACAGCCGCAAGCTACCGGTTCGGCAGCGGGCGTCAATTACATCCGCAACTCCGTAAAGGCCGTCGTGGACATGTATGACGGAACCGTGTCGTTCTACGTGATGGACTCGAAAGATCCCGTGCTCGGAATGTACCGGCGCGCTTTCCCGGGTGTTTTCAAGGATCTGAGCGAGCTTTCAGCGGATCTGAAGAGCCATCTGCGTTACCCGCAGGATCTCTTCGCCATCCAGGCGAATCAATACGAAAGCTTCCATATGACCGACCCCCAGGTGTTCTACAACCGGGAAGATCTTTGGGTTGCACCGAAGGAAAAATACGATAACGCGGTCAACCCTATGGAGCCTTATTACATTTTGATGAAGCTTCCCGGGAGCGATCAACTCGAGTACCTCATCCTGACTCCTTTCACGCCGCAGAACAGGGATAACATGATCGCTTGGCTGGCCGCCAGGTGCGACTTCCCCGACTACGGGAAGATGCTGTTCTACGAGCTCCCGAAAGAGAAGCTGATCTACGGACCCAACCAGATCAGTGCAATGATCGATCAGAGCACGACCATTTCTCAACAACTCACGCTGTGGGACCAAAAAGGATCAAATGTAATTCGCGGCAAGCTGATTGTGATTCCGATCGAGAATTCTTTTCTTTATGTGGTGCCACTATATCTCAAGGCGGAAGGCACAAATTTCCCTCAACTGAAACGCGTGATCGTGGCGACAGGAGATAAAGTCGTGATGGAACCCACACTCGACGAGGCGCTAAGCTCTTTGTTTGGAACATCACCGGGACAGCCCTCGCAACCGGGGCAAACGAGCGGGACGAAGGGACTCTTGCCGAAGGCGGTGTTGGATCAAGCCAGGGCCCAACTTGCGGAAGCACAGAAAGCAATCAATTCGCTCAAGGGCCTGCTGGCTACACCGCCTCAATAGACGGGGCACACGAAGCTGATATGCCGACGAGACCACAGACCAAGGAGAGTCGCAGGCTGAGCTGAACGTCGAAGATAATTCTCGGGAGGTTCCGTGGTGAAACGTAGATCGCATGATAACGAAGCGCAGCCTGATGAACTAGGAAGCGATCCCGGGCAAGTAGGCTCGGACAGCGCTGGGCAATCAGGGGATACTCAGGGCCTCTCGCAAATCGCAGATGCCGCAGACGAGAGCGTCGAAGAACTTGCCGATACTGATCAAGCATACGAAGCGGAGGCCGTCAGCGGTGTCGAGGATGCGGATAACCACCCTGAGAGGCCTGTACGCACCAGTGAAGATCGTGCCCGGTCAACTTACATTCCGCCGGAGGGCGGACAATAGCGGCCGCGTCCCGGAGGGGCAACCGGCACTTTCTGAGGGTTTAGTCGATGGTTTCCTAGAGCGGCCCCGGTGGCACATGTAGTTCGGCATGCGACCGTAATAAGCGACCGTAACACCTCCAGCGCGTGTGCATGAGAAATAATGCCCTCAAAGCGTCCGTCCCTGCTGTTCTGGTAATAGCGGCTTGCCGTTCACGGCTATCAGTCGCTCATAGGGAGAGCCCAAGATCATGAGCTCTTCGTATGTCTTGGTTCCCCCACCTGGTTGCCGGTCACGCTCGACGTAATCGTAGCCGGGGGCGGCCTTCCAATCCACCGCATTGGCCTCGACCGAACGTTGGATGATCTTCTCGACGTCAAGTTGGGCAAAGGAAGCTGTGGCCAGCACCGCAACAAAAATAACCTGCTTTGTCATGCTCTCCATCTGGTTCCAAGTTTACTGCTCTCGCAGTCGGCGGGTCTAAGCTCTAACTGAACCTCCTCGATGTAACGAGTTGGAAAACTCAGTGTGTCCCTGTGCAATTGATTCAATTCCGAAATCGGTTTTTTCGGAGTCGCGCCGCCGTATCGTTGTGTCTTCCAATGTCACACTCTCATGCGGCCCGCGGTAAACTTGGGGGCAACTTCAATTCCGCACGTGATCGTAGTACCTGCAGGACGTGAGCACGGGACACAATACCCTCAACGCGTCCGCCCGACATGACGGGTAATTGATTGACGTCCTCGCGGCCCATGGTCTCTAAGGCTTCCATCGCCGGCATATCGCGAGAAACGTAATGGACCTTATCCGCGAAACGCATTACGCTCCGCACGGGAGTGAACGTCCACTCGATTCGATGGCGCCTTCGACTGTCCGCCAATTTCGATCTTGTGCATCGGCTCAGCAGATTCTCGGCAGTTGATCGCCGGATAGAAGATCGACGATCCGCGATGTTCCTAAGCGTGTTCGGATGGTGACCACCGCCGGATGGGAATCTGTAATTGTTCCGATGATCTGGGCGCTGCCTCCCAGTGGATGTTGCCACATTGCATCGAGAATCGCTCCGGCCGACTTGGGCTCAACGATCGCAAGGAGCTTGCCCTCGTTTGCCACGTACAAGGGATCGAGTCCTAACAACTCGCACGCGCCTCGGACTTCCTCGCGGATCGGAATCGCGTCTTCTTCCAGCTCAACTCCCACGTGTGAGCGGCTCGCAATCTCATTCAAGGAACTCGATAGGCCGCCCCGCGTCGGATCACGGAGACAACGAATGTCAGAGTTCGCGTCTAGCATGGCGGCAACTAAGGTGTGCAACGCCGCCGTGTCGCTGGTGACGGCGCTTTCGAATTCGAGACCTTCCCGTTGGGACAATATCGTGATCCCATGGTCTCCAATGGTCCCGCTAAGCAGCACGAGATCTCCTGGACGCGCCTGATTGGCGGAGAGCCGTACGCCGGACGAGACGAGCCCGATTCCCGAGGTGTTTACAAACAACCCGTCTCCGCTTCCTTTTTCGACTACTTTTGTATCCCCGGTGACGACGAGGACGTTTGCCAGAGCCGCTGCAACACGAATGGATTCCATAACCCGGCACAGGGTATCGAGCGGAAGCCCTTCTTCGAGGATGAGTGCAAGGCTCAGAAAGAGAGGCTTGGCCCCGCCCATAGCCAGGTCATTCACGGTACCGTTCACCGCAAGCGTTCCGATGTCGCCGCCAGGGAAAAAGAGCGGCTTCACAACAAACGAGTCCGTCGTAAAGGCAATTCGGGATCCACCAAGCTCGACGATCGCCTGGTCATCCAAGCGTTCGAGCACGGGATTTTGAAGAGCCGGTAGCAGGATATTACGCAGGAGGTCTCCGCTCATTCGGCCTCCGCTTCCGTGACCCATGAGGATCGACTCCCCGTCTGCAATCGGTATCGGACACTTCAACGCCATCTCGAGTTTCGCGTCTTGCGGCATCAATGGCTCTCCGTTACCGCTATCGCGTGCCGACGATACCGGTAGTACGCGGCGCACGCTCCTTCGGAAGAGACCATCGGAGCTCCCAACGGATTGTCCGGCGTGCAGCGCGTCCCGAATGCCGAACAATCCGTCGGCTTCTTCAGTCCCTGGAGCACCTCTGCACTAATGCACTCTGCGGGCTCATCCGCAGTCACTCCTTCTGTCCCAAAAATGCGGTCTGCGTCGAATTCAGCATATTCCTCCCGGAGATTGAGGCCGCTCTCAGGAATTCCGCCGATCCCTCGCCATTTCCGGTCACACACCTCGAACACTTCCGCCAATATTTCTTGAGCTCGCAGGTTTCCCTCGTAGGTCACAGACCGTACATATTGGTTCTCGACTGCTGCCCGCCCTTCTTCGAGCTGCGTCACCAGCATCAGGATGGCTTCTAGCAGATCAAGTGGCTCGAATCCGCCTACGACGATCGGAACGTGAAACTCCCGGACGAGGTCTTCATATTCCCGATAGCCCATGACCGTGCAGACGTGACCGGGACCAATAAAGCCTTGCACGCGATTGCGCGTTGAGCTCAAGAGGGCCCGAATGGCGGGAGGCACGAGGACATGGGAGGCGAGCATCGAGAAATTCCTAAGCCCTTCGCGCTTTGCTTGCCAGACGGCCATGGCATTGGCGGGAGCCGTGGTTTCAAAACCGACTGCAAAGAACACCACTTTGCGGCCGGGATTAGCACGAGCGAACTTAAGCGCTTCGGTGGGAGAATAAACCACTCGCACATCTCCGCCCTGGGCCTTCACATGGAACAGATCGGTACGGGAGCCCGGCACGCGAAGCATGTCACCATAAGAAATCAACGTCGCCTCGGGACGCGAAGCAATCTCGATGGCCTTGTCGATCGTTTCAAGTGAGGTTACGCACACGGGGCACCCAGGCCCGTGGACCAGCTCAATGCTAGCGGGTAGCATCTCGTCGATGCCGTAACGCATCAACGTGTGGGTCTGCCCTCCGCAGATCTCCATCAACACCCATGGACGCGTAGCGCGGCGGGTCAACTTCGCCACAATACCCTGGGCGATCTCCCCATTCCGGTATTCGTCCAAGTACTTCATTCCGTATCACCACTGGTCACACGGTTAATCTTTAATGACCGGTAGAATCCTTTCGGCGGCCTGCCTCAAACAGGAACCAGGTGCGTCGTTCGGTCTCGTCGATCCAAACCTCGATAAGGCTCGTAGTAGCGATGTCCTCGTGTTGCTCGCAGACGCCGTGGGCCTCTCGGAGGCGCGCGGCGAGGGTCTTGTTGTCCTCGCACAACTCGGCAAGCATATCCTCCGGCTCGACGTACGGGGCATCATTGTCCAATACGCGCTGCAAGCGGGCGATATGGCCGATGGACCTGAGCGTGGTGCCCCCAACCTTGCGGATGCGCTCAGCGATAGGATCGGTCATAGCGAAAAGTTGATCGCCCTGTTCGTCAAACAACAAATGGTAATCGCGGAAATGCGGCCCGCTCAGGTGCCAGTGGAAGTTCTTGGTCTTCAGGTAGAGCCCGAACACGTCCGCCAGGATGGCGTTCATCGCTCCGGCGATATCCCTGGTCGCTCCAGCCTTCAGGTCAGTGGGGGTGATCAGCGGAGCCTCTTGCATGCGTTCTAACTCTTGCGTTACTTCAAACGATTTAGTCATAACATCTCCTTAGTGGCTCTCCGTATTCGCACCGTGCTCGGACCGTCCCAGCAATTTGCCTTGCTTGTCCGCTTACGAGTCTTCTAAATCGGACTGCAGTTCGTCCTTAAGCAATCCCATGGATTCGAGGGCCTCATAGCTCCTCTCCGCTTCTTCGCGGTCCACAAGACTGATTGCAAATCCCACATGCACGATCACATAATCCCCGACCGCCGCTTCGGGAACAAAATCCAGGCAGGTCTCCCGCGTGATACCGCCGAACTGAACACGTCCCACGCGAATGCCGTTCTGAACTTCATTGGTGATGATTTTTCCGGGAATGGCAAGGCACATGTTATAAGCCTCCCTCGCAAGCTTTCGGGAGTTTCCGGCCTGGGGATTGGCCTCGCAACGATGTAGCCTGGCTTTTCAGACTAACGTCCAGTGCTTCTGCCAGAGTTGTAGCTGAGCCAAGGCAGCATCCACCAACCCCCCCAGCGCAGCATCCACGTCCCGAGATAAAGTCGTACCCCAATCAGTATTCGCGGGCTGCAGACCGAGGACAACGATGTCCTGAGGCTTAGTCGAGGCTAGGGTCAGTGTTGCGATCAGGTCAGCAACGCCCAGCTGATGGACACTCCGTCCGCGTGGCGTGCCCAGCAAATCCCTCCCCGTCATTCGCGTCAGGGTCCCTGGTGCTTCACCCGTGTTCACCGCATCAAGGATGAGCACGCGAGAAGCATCCGAAACGAAAGGCCCCAATTCGAGACCCATAGTCCCACCGTCGAGAATCGACACGTCTGCGGGCAGTCTCGGATCATCCTGCAGCCTTCGCGCGGCATGCACACCGACGCCGTCGTCCGAAAGGATAATATTGCCAACCCCGATCACTACCGTACCCGAAATAAGCCAGTCGTCCATTTGTCTCTCTCTGCTGGTCTCCTCGCGATTCTCCCCTCTATCCCCAAATTCCCACGACCCCGGCTTTCGCACGCGCATAAGTCCGTCCACGAGCGTCGACCACGTGGACAGCGCAAGCCAAGCAGGGATCGAACGAGTGAATCGTCCGAAGAATCTCAAGCGGTCGTTCTGGATCCGCTACCGGTGTCTTAAGGAGCGCGGCTTCATATGCGCCACGCTGGCCTTGAGCATCGCGCGGGCCTGCATTCCAGGTCGAAGGCACCACCGCCTGGTAGTTCTTGATCGCCTGATTCTCGATCTCGACCCAGTGCCCCAGCGACCCGCGTGGGGCCTCGAAGAAACCGAATCCTCGCGCCGTTTCGGGCCAGGAGTTGGGATCCCATTTTTCTCCGTTGTGGATCTGCAGGTTTCCTGTTGCCAAATTGTTTCCTAGCTCTTCGATCCATCCCACCAAGCGATCAGCGAGGAGCTGCGTTTCAAGGGCGCGCGCCGCGATACGGCCGAGAGTGGAAAATAGTGCCGTAGGCGGAGCTTTAAGCTTTGCCAGCGTAGAGTTCACCAATTGCTTGACGTCTGGCTGCCCGGAGGCGTATCCGACCAGGAGCCGTGCCAGTGGGCCCACCTCCATTGCTTTGTCTTCATAGCGCGGTGCCTTCAGCCAGGAATACTTCTGGTCGATTTCGAGATATTCGTACGGTGGCTTGGGCCCTGTGTATTTCGGGTTCGTTTCGCCTTCGTAAGGATGCCTGGCAGTCTGGTCCCCGCTGGTGTACTCGTACCAGGAATGAGCAACATACTCAGTGATGTTCCCAGGATCCACAGGGTGGACACGAGAAAGATCACGGCCGAGGATGATGCCCCGCGGAAGGAGAAAATCCGCCGTGTCTTTAATGCTGGCCCGAGGATAGGCGCCATAGGACATAAAATTTCCGAGTCCCTCGCCTCGTTCGAACCAATCGCGGTAGAAGCCCGCGACCGCCAGCACGTCTGGGATTAATACCTGACTTACAAATGGCTGGGCCGATTTTGCTACCTGCAGCAAAAAATCTATTCGTTCGGGATTGACGGTTGCATTCGGCTCGTTCGGATCGAGCGACGTGGCCATGCCTCCCACCAGAAACGTCTGCAAATGAGGATTCTTGCCGCCGAGTACCGCGTGAATCCGGATAAACTCCTTCTGGAACTGGAGCGCTTCCAAGTAATGCGCAACTGCCATGAGGTTGGCTTCCGGTGGAAGATGGTAGGCGGGGTGTCCCCAATAGCCCGCGCCAAATAGGCTCAGTTGCTTGCTCGCAACCAGAGCGCTGATGCGCTCCTGAACGCCCTTGAAATACGTCGTGCTCGACTTGGGCCAGTCGGAGATCGACTGCGCCAATTGTGATGTCTTCGCCGGGTCTGCCTTCAAGGACGAAACCACATCGACCCAATCCAATGCGTGCAAATGATAGAAGTGAATCACGTGATCTTGAATCGTCTGGGTGGCAGCAATAATGTTGCGAATCAGGCGCGCGTTGTCGGGAACGGCGATGCCCAGTGCGTCCTCGACCGCGTTGACCGAAGCCAGTGCGTGGACCATGGTGCAAACGCCACAGATCCGCTGCGCCCAAATCCAAGCCTCGCGCGGGTCCCGGCCGCGCAGGATCAACTCAATTCCGCGGAACATCGTTCCCGAACTCCAAGCATCCGTTATGAAGCCGCCGTCTACTTGAGCCTCAATGCGGAGATGCCCCTCAATACGCGTCACTGGATCGACCACAATCCGCGCCATGCTACCCTCCCTACGGTTCGCTGCTATCCAGCAACTTGCTGGTAATCGACCGGCACTGTCTTCGTCCGGATCCCGACACACACGGTCGTTTGAGCAACCATTTCGCCGCCACCACTCCCGTCACGACCCATACGAACTCGTTCCATCAACGTCCACAACAATCGGCGTCGCCAAAATTACACCAGCCGATAAATGGGTGACTTCGAAGCCGAGGCGATGCTACCGTTTCACCACTTCTTCTTCGTCAACGACACGGTCCAGTGGCGCGGGCGGATCGCTTTTGAACACAAAGTTGTCAATTAATACCAGTATCCCGAAGATGACGAATCCCCATGCCGCGTGGCTGAGGATACCGACGCCGACCGAGATCGACATGAAAGCAACAACCCTCAACGCTCGATGTCCGCTCATATATGCATCTCCTAAGTTGCTCGTTTTTCCTAAGGTCTCGGCCGCAGCGCTCGGGTTCACGGCGTCCGTTGATCCCACTGCTCCGTCATAAGACAGCAAGTTCCCGATGCGTATAACGGGAATAGCCTGGCCGCGGATCACCTCCGCGGGATTCGCGAGATTTGCGCCATGAATCGGTCACAACGATCCTCCCGTATGGCAACTACTGCACGGCTGAGACGCCCAAATACCGCCGACGTCAACTGGGTGTTTGAAAGGTAGCCCTTGCGGCCCTGTGGCGTACTGGACGCTTCCGGCCTTGCCCTGTCCCAGAATCGTGTGGCAGGTGCCACAATCGGAGGAAATGAGGCTTCCGTCCACGCTCTTATGCTGGCCGTCGTGGCAGCGGAAGCATCCTACCGAATAGAAGTGAGTGTCGTTGGTGGCATAAGTGTCCCACCGGACTTTCATCGACGGGAAGAAGTAGCGATCATAAGTGCTCTGCAGATACGAGATGGCACCCTCGATCGCCTGCTGTTTGGCTGCGTACACCTGAGGGTAGCTCTTCCGATAAAAACTGCGCAGGGTCTTGTCTATTCCTTGCATCGCCTGGTCCCGGCTGGCGTAACTGCCCGTAAGCGCTGCTACACTTTGCTGCTTAACAAACGGAAGAGAGGGATCGATATGGTTATCGGCAAGCGCCAGATCTACGCTCCGGTCCGGCGCCCGGAAGATGTGGGTTGGACGGTTGTGACAATCCACGCAATCCATTGTTCGGATCTCACCGGCGACCGCCGCGTTTGCTGGTCTCGCAGAAGATGTGTACACCTTTGCGGTGCCAGTTTTAGGATCCACCGACCGCACCCACGTAATATTCTGTTTATCGAGATCGCTCGCTATGTACTCGACCTTGCTCGTGACATGCCAGTGAATTCCCAACTGTGACGCAGCCGCGAGCGCGCTGCCACCGCCGCCAATCGGGACCAACATGTCGATCTCCCAGCGCGTGTTCTGCGCGTCGGACAGGAAGTGCGACCAGTGCACCTCGCGCGAGCCGAAGAAATTAGCCGGCCAGTGACACCGTTCGCAATTGCCCCGCACGGGACGCAACGACTCCCCCCGGGCCGGAATCGGCCGCGGGTAGTCGTTTTGAACGGTCTCTACAAGTTCGATCATCCCGCGCATCTTTGAAAGCAAATATCCCGTATTGCCCGCTCCGACGTGGCATTGTGAACAAGCGACGCGCGCGTGCGGCGACCGCTGATAGGTCATGAACTCTGGCGTCATGGAGTGGCAAGACGCGCCGCAGAATGACACTGCGTCCGTGTAGACATAGGCCTGTTGCCCGCCGTAAATCGCTGGAATCGAGAGGATTGCCGCTCCGATTCCAACGGCCAAAAGTGCCTTCCTTTCGGCGGCCAGGTTCAGGTCCCACTTCGGGTATCGCGCGAATGACAGCGGCTTGTGCATCCGCCACCGGATCCACTGAAAGTACATGCCAATCAGCACGACTACTACGCCAACAATCACGAACATCGGCGGCACAAAAAAGATGACGAGGTCTCCATAAGGTTCAGTGAGCGCGCCGCCTCCGATGGTGTGATATGCAGTCAGAACGGCGAACACTAGGACACCGACAGCGGCGATTCCCGTTCCCACATAACTGGTCCAGTTACGATAGAGCGTCAATGGGCCAGGGCCGGGACGAGACTTCGCCGTCTTCCCCGCACGCTCCTCCTCTGGCGTGCCGCTGGGCAGCAACTCGTGGCGCTTGGCGAAGTTTTTGACATCCGGATTCTTCGTAATCTCACGGCGTAGTTCGCCGGCGGCCACAAATTTCCATCCCGAGAAGATACTGTCCAGCAGTCCGCTTTCTTCTTCGAGCGAAACCAGAATCGACGCATAGACGTGAAAGATGACGAACGCGAAGAAGACGAACATCAGCGAATAATGAATCAGGCGAAGATAAGGAATTTCGATAAGCGGCGGGAGCCAACCGATGAACTGGTGCAGGACGGGATTATGCAAAACCTGGTCATAGAGAGCGAGGCCCGTCAGGATCTCTACCCCGATCAGCATGTAGATGACGAAATACGACAGCGCCGCAAGAGGATTGTGGCCCACGCTCATGCCCGGATCGAATCGCAGGAAGGAGTAAAACTCGAGCATGTCTCCGATACCGCGCCATTGCTCGCGGCGGATGGGAATGTAAGCAGACCACCTCGACCAGAAATTACCCCTGAAAAACCAGTAGAGCCGCAGAATGAACGCTGCGATCAGCACGAAGCCTGAGACCACGTGAGCGAATCGCATCTTCGCCATCACGAAAGCCGCGCTACCAGAAGAGACCAGAAATGGGCGGTGGATATAAAAGCCGGTGAAGGAAAGCGAGATAAAGGCAAAGAAAATCAACCAGTGCGCTACGCGAACTGGCTTCTCCCAGACGTAGGTACGGACCAGTTCCGTTTTCGAAAGGTGTGACAAGCCCGACGCTGGCGACTTGGTTCTCCGCACCGCTGTTTCCTATCTCGTCCCGGCCATGACCAAGCGCGGGGGCGGACTCTGGTTAAGGTTTCTCCGGTGGTCCTTCGCGCTCTACCAGGCTGTCTCCCCGGGCGATCTCGGTTGGGCCGCCGCGCGGCTCCTCTCCGTGTGGGCGCATCTGCGCTCGGCCCATGCTGGCGATCCCGTGCAAGCCCACAGCGGTTGCCATGCCAGCCGTCAGGTAGAGACCGAGCTTCCCAGCGTCGACGTCTACGCCGAATCCCGGCACCGATGGCAGCCGCTTGTAAAAGGGTGACTTTGTATCCCAGAAGCGATACGAAGCGCAGGCAATGCATCCATGGCCGGACTTTACGGGCCAACTTGTTCCATCGTTCCAGCGGACGGTGGGGCAGTTGTAAGTAGCTTCGGGCCCTTTGCAGCCCATTTTGTAGAGGCAATAACCTTTACGGTGTCCCTCGTCTCCCCACTCCTCCACAAAGCGGCCCGCATCGTAGTGAGCACGCCGCTCACATTGGTCATGGATGATATTTCCGTACGCGAAAAGCGGGCGGTTGTACTGGTCGAGGGCGGGAAAGTCGTGGAACGTCAAATAATGCACAAGGACCGCCGCGGTATTGGCCGGATTGTGAGGACAACCGCCCAAGTTGATCACCTTCACGCCCGGCACCGCCTCCTGCAACCCGACGGCGCCGGTCGGATTTGGGTTCGATCGGACCAAACCTCCATCCCAGGCGCACGCACCAACCGCGATGTTGATTGCCGAATTGGTGCAAACGTGATTGGCAATTTCGAGAGCAGTCCTGCCTGCAATCGTGCAGTACACACCACCGTCCGCCATTGGGATCGCGCCTTCCACAACGGCGATATATTCACCCTTATGCTCCTGAACGACTCGTTCGAGGGCGGCTTCGGCCTGTTTGCCCGCGCCCGCCATGATCAGTTCGTGGTATTCCCAAGAAAGAAGATCAAGTACGAACTCAGTGACAGTCGGGTTGCTGGTGCGCAGCATCGATTCCGAGTTGCCAGCGCAATCTTGAAATTCAAGCCACACCAGCACGGGACGCGTCGCCTGACTGAGAGCTTTTTCGACCGCGGACAGATACCGAGTGGGGAGCGCCAGCGTGGCGACCATTAACTGGCAAAACTTCACAAACTCGCGGCGCGACACGCCGCGTGATTTCAAAGCTTGAGGCAGTGGGTTGCGCAGTGTTGCCATATTCGCACCTTTTCTAAACCTCTATCCGCGTTCCGTGACCGCGATCACACGATGCTGTCAGTTGCGGCCACCGTCCTAAAAAATATGCGGGTTAAATCGAAAGAGATACTGTTGCCGGTGGCTCAACAAAACGAACGGCTTCGCTTCGCGCCAGAATTGATTGTCCACCAAGACACTCACCCGATTTTGGACAGTCTGTGCAGCGAGGTGAAAGCAGCGATTCTGGGTTCAGGCGCGGCTCAGCGCCGAGCCAGTAAAGCCCATTCGCCATCACACAAAACCCGGTCGCGGCAAACCACACCATTGCGCCACCAACGAAGGCCGTAAAGACAGTCGCCCACGGGCTGTAGGTGAGCACGATTATCGACGCAAGGGAAATGTTGATTCCAACTGCAAGGTAGATGCGGCGCTCCAGATACCAACTATCTGTCTGCATGAAATAAAATTTCCAGCGAGTTGGTTTTTCTGACCCGAGCATCGGACTGAAGCCAACCAAACGCAGGACATTACCAACGGGGCAAAACCCAGTAAAGGCGACGTTGACGGAAACGAGCCCCGTAGCGATAACGCCCAAGATCCACAGCCGATTCACCAACAATGCCATCGCCGTGCTCGCCAAGAGAACCACTCCGGCGATCAGCCAGACAGTACGCTCGATGTACCACCGGTCGGTGGGGACCATATAAACCTTCATCGTCGGTCCTCCTTTTGTCGTAAGTGTTCCTGTGAAACCACGCGTTCGAAGACCTCTCCGGTATTCTTGCCGGCGCCCGCCATGGTCAGTGAGTGGTGTTCCCAGGAGGGATACGGCACGGATTCATTGGCTCTCGTATTGTTGGTGCGCAGCATCGATTCCGAGGTGCCCGGACAATCGTGAGAGTCGAGCCAAACCAGGCCCCTGCTCGTCGTCTGACTGAGAGATTGTCGAGTGTCGAACAGTATCGCGTTGGGAGTGCCCGCGCGATACCTGGCAGAACTTGATAAACTCGCGGCGTGACACCCCTTTGACGCAGGGGGTTGCGCAGTATTCCCATATTCGCACCTCTCACGGTAAACAGAAATATTTAGAACATCCGGCCATCGTCTGTCTGTCCCAAATAGGACACCCTGACAGTGCCTCATGGAGTGGTCGCGTCGGAATGCTGGGACGAATGAGTGGACGTTAAGCGAGGTGAGTCACAGTTACTCGTGCAGGACGACGCTGAGGAGCGAGCTGTTCACCTGCAACCCCAAGCCGCTCTTGTAATCGATGAAGCCGAGCTTTCTAAACTTGTTCATGAAGTAATTCACTCGCTGACGGGTGGTACCAACCATTTCCGCCAGAGTCTCCTGATTCACGCTTGGAATCACTTCCTCAAGGTGGTCCTTCTTTCCGAAGCGTGACAGTAACAAGAGCGCTCGTGCCAGCCGCTTTTCGCTCGAATTGAATAGTTGATCGACCAGATCCGCTTGCGTCCGATTGTGTCGTTCGACCATGTACCCAATAAACACGTCGGCCAACCTCTGTTCCTTGTGAAGCGTGCGCAGCATCAGTTCCCTGTCCATTTTTAGAATCAAGCACTCTGTAATGGCTCTAGCCGTTGCCAGGCGGAGGGGCTGATCTGAGGCGAGGCATGCCTCGCCTATGAAATCGGCCGGACCGAGCAGTGCGATGGTGGCCTCCTTGCCCTGTTTCGAGAGCACGGTGAACTTCACCCTCCCCTCCTGGATGTAGAACACAGCGTCCGCGCGATCTCCTTGCGAAAAGATGGCTTGTTTCGGACGATAGTGGACAACTGTCCCGCCGACGGCAATATTCGCTAAGAAAACTCTTGGGTCAAAACGTTTGGTTTGTTTTCTTGGGGCTCGCCCTTTTCGTGCTGGTAACCTGCGGGAAGATGGCATACACGAAACTCCAGGAAGCTCTGATGGCTCACATTTTATACCTATTTCTCGCCGCCTCTCTAAGGAGTAGGGAACTCCGATGGGTTTTCTCGTTCACGATCGAGCGGAGGTCACGCGTCTTCCAGCGCCCTCTTCGGTTTACTATAGGTTCACCCCGTTCGCTCTACGTGGGTGTCAGAATTTCGTTCTCGGCAAACGATCAGGAGTCGGAGGAAAGGAACGAGCGAGCGGCGAGAGTGAAAGAGAAGTATATAGGTCACCTTTTGCAACGTACAGAGGAACCCATGTCAAAATACGCAGAGTTAAAAGGCAAGAAGGTGGTCATCAAGCCGTCGTGGTATGATCGGCCAACAATCGGCACAATTATAGCGGCGGAGGACGAAGGGCTTTGGCTCACAATGGAAGCCGGAGTATCGCCTTCTGAATTTTCGATAGAACTTCCCAAGGCCGTCGAGACCAGAATCTCTGCTCTTAAGAATGGCGTGTATTTTATTCCGCTGTCGCATATCCACTACGTTCTTAGCGAACGCTCAGTGACTCAAGGGAAAAAGTAGGCAGTTGATTTGGCGGCCAATTACGGTTGGGACGGTTCAAGGCGTCTTTTTTTCGCGCAACGGCGTGAACAACCTAATGACGAAGTTGACGAAGCGTGCGCTGAAAGAATTCAGATCATTCAAATTTAGGTAACGAGTGAAAGCCTGTCTGTTAACAACTAAACATGTCCGCGGTGGGAATATCGTTGGCGGATGCTCCGCCGCAGAAGAGAGTTCATGGAACTCGTCTAGGCGCTGACTGTCTTTCAATCGCATTTGCCGTTTTCGTTTCAACAGCCTCCAACAGACAGCAATGCTTGTACTTCTTCCCGCTCCCGCATGGGCACGAGGCATTTCGACCGTATCTCGCGCGGCGCGAGAACGTCAGGTTCATCAGAGATGCCGTGTCCTGATGGAACATCTCCTGGAGCATCCCGTACAATTCAGGATCCTTTTCTTCGAGCAACTTCGGGGACTTGAAGAAATACTCCGCCAGCACCGCAAAGAATTCATGTTCGTTCGTGTATGCGTAACCCCGGATGTAGGAGTGATTCCTGGAAGGATGGGAAAGTTCCCGTGCAACGTATTCCACCCAGTGCTTAACGGCTTGCCAGGGAACTTCGGGCGGGAGGCCATTTTCGGCTTCTTCCAGTTCCACCAGATGCGCGAACTCGTGGATACCCACATTGTCCCTGGTGGACACAGTATCGAACCCCGCCAGTAGTGACGGCTTGGACAGAATCATTACACCACGTATTTGCTTCAGTCCGACCATGCCAAGAACGTCCTTGTTCGCAGTCCCGGTTGTTTGATACTCCTCAGAGAATGAGTCAGGGTAGACCAGCACTTCTCCCAGGCGATGATATTCCCAATCGTGGAATCCGAAGATAGGAATCGCGGCACTAGCGGCGACCAAAACCCGAACGGTGTCGTCGGCCTCGGTCTGGATGCCGGTGATTCGGACCTCAGCCAGGAAAACCTTGACAAGCTGTCGAAATCGTTCTTTCTCATCTGCCGGCAACGCTCGGAAAAAGGCGACGTGAGACTCAAGCACTTGTTCCCACAAAGCGGGGAACGGTTGTCCCATAATCCTCAACCGCCTTATGCATCGCCGTCGAACCAACCAATAGATGAACGGAGAGAGACCTAGCGAGAGAAGAACAGGATGGGAAAACCACCCCCAACTACGGACGCTACTGTCGCAGCACCAGCAAGGGCGAAGGCATGATTGCGGTTTCGCCGGTTCCCCTCGATGGTCACGAGCACTGTCGTCGGCTCCTGGCAGGAATGGGATTTCGGCTGACATGAAGTGATCGGTTGGAGTCAGCGACCGCTTCATCCAGAAGAACAAACAAATTCAGTGAACAATCTTAGACGCCGAACACCTCCATATCGCCTGCGAGGGCGTCCATGATGGCCTTGCGGGTTATGATTCCTTGAACATTACCGGCTGACAAATCCCCCTTGTGCGCAGCGACCAGCGCGATGGCCGAGTCGGTAGAGCGCATCGCAGCAACCACCTCCCACACGGAATCACCCGGCGTCACCACTACATAGTTGCTCTGCACGACATCCCCGATCACTGCGGTTGGACTGGCGTGGCTGAGGGCGGCTAGATTCTCTCCAGGGACTACTCCCTCCACGGCGCCAGCCCCGTCTATGACGACGAAAGCGTCATTCCTGTTGGACGGGAGATTTTGCAGGCGTGTTGATGCCGGAAGGATCTCCAGCTTCGAGTTCATGATACTCGCGGCGCGGCGCGTGAATTGAAGGTCGGCTCGCAGGGACTCGGGCACTGGGTCCCCCCGCAGAACCAACTTACGCGTGTAGATGCTATCTCTGATCACGCTTCTCCGTAAGCCATAGCTGATTGCAACCGTCAAGGTCATCGGAATGATCACTGTGTAGTCGCGCGTCATCTCGAAAATCATCACGATCGCAGCCATGGCTGCTCCCGTCGCCCCACCTACAACTCCAGCCATTCCCGCGACGGCAAATGCAGGTGCGCTAATGTCAAGTGTGGGGAACAACCGGTGAAGCACGACGCCGTATGCGCCTCCAGCCGTCGCGCCCAAAAACAGCGCCGGGGAAAATACGCCGCCCGACGCCCCTGAGCCAAGTGTCAGAGAGGTGGCGAGCAGCTTCGCCACAAACAGGAGAATGAGAAAGTATGTTGGGAACTGCACGCTAGCGAGGACGTCTTGAATCGTGGCATATCCCACACCTTCCACATAGTAGTGGCCAGAGAAGCGCATAAAGAAATACAGCATGAGCCCCACCGTCAGCATTCCAGCGGCATGCTGCACGTAGTATCCGCCTTTGACACGATTCTCGAAGAAGCGTTCGAATCCATAAATGGAGTAAATGAACAGTGCAGAAACAAGACCGGCGATCAGACCGAGAATGGCGTAGGCGACGAGCACCTTCGGATCAGTCAATTGAAAGTATGTCGTTTCAAGAGCAGGTATGGAAAAAGATGGATGCGGACCAAAGAAGAGTTGGCCCACGTAGGTAGCCGTCGCCGTAGCAGTGACCACTGGCACCAAGGTCCGCGCGCTGACTTCGTGCATGACGATCTCTACCGCGAACAGTACGCCGCCAACGGGAGTATTGAAAGTTGCTGCGATTCCCCCACCTGCGCCAGCCGCGATGAGTGTGACAACCTGCCAGGTAGGCAGACGCAAGAGTTGTCCCATGGTCGAACCAAAAGAAGAACCAATCTGAATGATGGGCCCCTCACGGCCAACGGATCCGCCGCTCCCGATCGACAGCGCGGACGCTAGCGCCTTGATGACTGACACGACCGGACGAATCACTCCTTTGTGGTAGAAAACCGCGTCGATGACTTCCGGTACGCCGTGGCCTTTCGCCTCTGGAGCGAAATTTTTCACCAAGAAAACCACGCCGAGGGCCCCGACGACCGGGACGAGAATCACAAATGGCCCCCAAGGGCCTGCTGGTGTATGCGTGTTTGCGTCGTATGCTGCGGAAAGCCCGCCAAGGAAGAAAAGGTTGTGAAAGATCGCAATGAGAGCTCGGAATAACACGGCTCCGAGACCTGCCACGATCCCCACCAGCAGCGAGAGCGCCCACAAGATTGCCGGCCCGACCCTGCGCGCCGCCGGTGCTGTACTCTCACCAGTCACAACAATCTCCGCCTGCTAAACGACCCTCGCCACAATAATGGGGTCGGCAACCGCCGCTGGGATCGAACACAGCTTTATCCTCTTATATTTCGCCGGAGTGTAACATAAACACCGTCGCGCTGGTCCTGAGTCGCGCTCGCAATTTATATTTATGATTTTCGGAGTTGTCCTGTTCAGTGCTGGTGCAGGGATTGGTCCGCTGCTCAGCTGGCGGAGACTCTCGGGACACGAAGCCGAGCCTCATAGCCTGAGATGTTCTCGATTGAAAATGGGGTGGAGACGATATCTTTGAGGAAGGCACAGGCGGATGACGACCTTAGCGGCGGGAGTTGGTGACTCACGGGCAGCAGCGAGAGCGAACATAGAGGTCAATTCGAAGTTTGACCTGGCATACGTGGTCATGAACGGCCTCGCGGCCGTGGTGGCATGCTACGGACGATTCGAGAATAGCCCTGCGGTTGTGATCGGAGCGATGATCATCGCCATGCTGCTCGGTCCTATTTCCGGTGTCGCTCTTGGCCTGGTTGACAATAACAATGATCTGCTCCGGAAGGCATTTTGGACGCTAGCGGCCGGCTGCGGGGTCGTCTACGTTGTAGCTTTCGTACTTGGTGCCATCCACCATGATTTCCCGCTAACTGACGAAATTTATTCGCGGACCGCACCCAATTTCATGGATCTGATGATTGGCCTGGGCGGTGGCGCCGCTGGAGCCTATGCGATGATCACTCCGCGGCTTAGTGTAGCGTTCGTCGGAGTCGCTATTGCAACAGCTTTGGTCCCGCCTCTCGCTTCGAGTGCGATCTGTCTAGCCCGTGGCGACTACCGCTTGGCATTTGGCGCATTACTTCTGGCATTCACCAACATTGTAGCCATTCAGGTGGCATGTTCTTTGGTCATGTGGCTCGCCGGCTACCGCGGGATCTCGGAGAAACATCGCGGCGGACAACTGAAAAGAAATCTGATCAGTGTGGTGCTGTTGCTAATTCTCACGGTGGTACTCGGCACTGCACTTCGAGAGTTGATTGCTAGGCAACTCTACCAGGCTTCGGTGCGCCACATCCTGGAGAAAACCGCGCACAAAGGCGCGTATTTGACGGACGTTCGGTTCGAGCAAGCTGGCACGACGGCCATTGTCGTCGCAGTATATCGAACGCCCTCTCCATTCACTCCGGAAGAAGTCGGAAGTTTAGAACCGCGGCTGCCAATGCCTCACGGAACAACCAATCTTGAGCTGAGAATTCGTTCTGTCCCCGTCACCGTCACGTCCAAGCGCGGATACGTGGAATCGACCGAGGACTTGACTCACAAAGGACAGAGTGAGCGGTGATTGCAGAAATGCGCGTTGTTGCAATAGCGAATGCCTATGAACCTGTGTCGACTCGGTACAATCAATATCGGCTTCCCCACTTCGACTAGTGGCCTGTCGCATTGAATTCGTTACTATCATTCGTTCGCGGTAGTCGGGGGTCTCTGCCTTGCGCGATGGGGGCGGGACGCCCCCACGACAGCCGCCGGGACGGCGGCGCTACGGTAAAGCTTTCAGCGCGACAGGCCACTAGCATCGCGCTGGCGAGCTAATGCGGGGCAGGACCGCGGACGACCTGAACAAAATCTCCGGTACGTACCTGCCTAGAAAACGCGGCTTTCACCTCGTCGGCGTTGAGTTCAAAGTATTTCTTCGCCGCCCGTATCGGTTCGTCGAGAGGAAGGCCAATCTCAGCCCGTTCGAGGGCGCTGGAAGTTGTGGCGCCACATTGCACAGCGCCAGCCCTAGACGGGCACTGGTTATCGGGATCCGTCGAGGATCGCTATCGAATCCCTTCGAAAGTTCGAGTGCAACGCGGAGTTAATGTCCGCACGGGTTAGTGCCGCGCATTCATGCTGAAGATAGTTACCCGTAATTTCTTTGTGAAAAGTGTCCAATAGTGAACAGTCGCACCATGGCTGCCAGCCCTACCGTTATCGCGGTCGATTTCCGAGAGGCTCGCAAAGTTCTTGCTGAGAGTCGTACAATGAAGATATTTCCAGCTCATCGGCACCAACCGAGAAACGATAACCCGCACACATTCGGAGGCTGGCTATGTACTACTTTTGGGGAATGCATTGGTATTGGTGGTTTTTCTGGATCCTGCTCTGGATGTTGTTCTTTTCCTTCATGATGCCGGTGAGGCGGACTACCTACCGGGAAATGCAATCGCCTTTGCAGGTCCTGAAAAGGAGATATGCCGCCGGGGAGATCACAAGCGAGGAATACGAAGAACGGCGGACCAAACTCCTTCGGGATGCCAATATGAGATAGGTATGGTCATTGTGAACATGCTTTAACTCGTGCCTCGCCATACTATCTCCAATCAGAGAGGAACCCCGTCCCATGAGTGGAACAGTCACACTCGCAGAGCTGCTTACTGCCAAGAACTACTCACAACTCACCCACCCTTGCGCCATCTGCCGAAAGCCAGTATGGCTCACCAACAACACGCCAACCCATGACAAACGGCAGGGCCGTTCACCAAGACTGCCAACCATCCCAGCATCTTGAGCTTTTCGGAGTATAGTGATGCTCGCCAAGTGTACCAATGCTTCGTGTTCTGCTTCGTTTCGCTATCTGGAAGACGGAAGACTCTTTCGCCTCGAAAGTGACCCGGCGCCCCGCTCGAAATCCAACCGAGGGGAATACTTCTGGCTTTGCTATCGCTGCTCGTCAACGATGACATTGCACCTCAGAGAAGACGGGAGCGTGATTCCAGTATTGCTCCCAGAGCCGATTCGTGGCGTTCCTGATGGTGTCGCTCTTACCTCGGCAACTCGAGAAAAAGGGCTGTTGCTCCGTAGCGTTAGTTCCTGTTTGCCAGAGCACCTTGGAGGTCGGGTAAGGGTCTGACTACAATTCCATCGAGTTCGGACCCTAGTAATCAATCCAAGTCTTTCTGTGCCCGCTTGATGATTTCCGCATGCAAATCCCCTGTGAGTTCATACCCAATCTCTAAGCTGCCGACTGGATAGCTCATTGGCGCTACCACATGCAGCAGAATGATCTCGGAATGAAAATGGCGAGCCAGGAATGCGGCTTGACGAACCGCCTTGAGCTTGGCGTCAGGAACATCAACTGGAAGGAGAATTTTATTCATTACGCCCATTTCCATTCCGAAGTTCGTAAATCCGGCTTGGTTACTGCAACGTCAAAAATACTTTGCGAGTGAGCTTACGCATGACAACTTCATATCAAGACTTTTTTCACCAGATTCTATGGTCGGAGGGAGCCGTTCCGATTGACCGAGCCTCCCCTAAAGAAGCGATGCCGCAACATGCTCTGCCCCAGTAGAAAAAAGAGGATTACCAGGATAACTACAAACAGGAGTCTTCCAATTCCGAACCAGGGCGATTTTGGTCCTGGCCGGCCGGTCGTACTCGAATCAATTGCCATTAGGATTGCGTCTCCCGCGCAACGACGCCACCTGGCTTGGCCGAGCGCAGCAGCAAGAGCGGACACTCCACGCGCTTGACCACCTGTTCTGCGATCGAGCCAAAGACCAGCGGGCGCCAGCCAGAGATGCCGTGGGTGGAAATCACGACCATATCGATATGCTCACGTTTTATAGCCAGCATGATATTACCCACCACGTCGTTGCCAATCTCAATCGTTGAACTGGCCTTAATCCCCTTGGTAACCAGAGAGGCGCCATACGCAGTCAATTGCCGCTTTGCATCGTTCTCTGCCTTGTGAAGATACTCGGTCTCAGGGAAGGAAACAGTTTTTGTGCCCATGGGAAGCATGGGGATAACATTCAGCAGGAAGATTTCAGCGTGAAAGTGCTGGGCAAGGTCGGAGGCGGTCTCGAGCGCGGCGTCGCTGGACGAACTAAAGTCCAATGGCACCAGAATTCTTGTGGGAATGAAAGGGGAGGCAGTCACTTGTTGCATTAGGAATCTCCTTGATCGTGATTTTCAGGACTCGAGCCGTTTTGTGGGCATCGCCCAGCGATTTTGCCATTCCCGGGTCGGTTCGCCGGAGGCGCAGGATGTGCGCGCCGGTGCCTTGTGCATGCCGCAGACGAAATACGGCGACGGAAAAAACCGGAAGGGAAAGCGCGAAGCGAGGTAAGGTTATGGAAGTCTTCTGGCATCGAGATCCAAACGAAGGCCTCAACTCCTTCAGGTCTGAGCGAAAGTGGACTATTCCGGGCAACACGCCTTTCGAGAGCGTCACGGGGGAACCGCGTGGAGTAGCCACTTCGTCGCGCTCAAGTATCCGACCCGGGCGCATCATCGACACGGATCGTGCCCTGCGCCGCGATCCGGCCAGCCGCTGTGGGCTTCCCCTTAAGGATCCACTCGAAAGCCACTCCGATCAAGGCGCCCACCGCTGGCCCGACGAGGTAGATCCAAGTCGTATGAAGGTCGCCGCGCACCAGATCCGGCGCCAGCGAACGCGCCGGGTTCATCGAGGAGCCGGTAAGCGGCGCCGCCCAAAGTCCTGCCAGAGCAATGTACCCGCCGATGGCAAGGGCACCGTTCGTGCCGATGTTCCGCGCACCGGACGCCGTGCCGAGGATAGTATTCACCAGCCCGGCCGTCAGAACCACTTCCATCGCCAGAGCTTTCCCGCTGGTCACACCACGACCCGGCAGCGTCGCGCCGAGCGCGCCAATCGTCCCGAACAGGGCCCGAAGGAAAACAGCCGCAGCAATGCCGCCGATGACTTGTCCGACGATATAGCCCGGGACTCTCTTCCAAGGGAAGTCGCGCCGCACCGCAAATGCCAGCGTGACCGCCGGGTTCAAATGTGCTCCGCTATCTGCACCCATAAAGTAGATGATCGCCATCACCATGAGTCCCGGTGCCACCACCATCATGCCCAGGGTGACTCTGCCACCGCTCATCGCCGTAACGACACCACCACCGGCAGCGACCAGCACAAGCAGGAACGTGCCCCAGGCCTCCGCGAACACGCGTCGCCACTCAAGGGAGGAATCAAAAAAATCGGGCGCTGATTGTCTTTCGATCACAGGTTGTTGCTGTGCCGCATCCGACAGGTCCTGCCCAGTCGATTCCATGTCCACCTCCGGTGCAATGCCAAGCCCGCGTGGTTCCCCGAGCCACAGTCTCGACCGAAAAACGTGCATTCTTCACGCCGGTTGCTAATGAGTTAACGAGGAGTGTCGGCCTTTGAGTCTGCTTGGTAGCACGCCTCAACTAAGAGAGCACAATTCCACCGTTACTTCTCTTTGGATAGCTCCTTGCCGATCGCTTGCAATTCCAGTCGACGCTTCTCCGTGGTCTTCGGATATGCCATCTTGAGATCCTGGAGCACATCGAGGACAATGCGGGAAACAATCAAGCGTGCGTTCTCCTTATCATCAGCGGGAACGGCGTACCAGGGCGCGTGACGGGTGCTGGTCGCGTTCAGGCAATCCTCATAAGCTTCCATGTAATGCTTCCAGTATTTCCTTTCGTGATTGTCCGAGGAGCTGACTTTCCAGTTTTTGTCGGGCTCGTCAATGCGCTCGAGAAACCGCTTGCGCTGCTCTTCGTACGAAAGATTTAGAAATATCTTAATGATCCGTGTTCCGTTGCGATAAAGGTGGCGCTCCAGGTCCACGATCGACCGATACCGCTCCTTCCAGATGTTTTTCTCGTCGAGCAACTCTTCCGGAAGACGCTGGTTGCGGAGAATCTCCGGATGCACCCGAACGATCAGTACTTCCTCGTAATAGGAGCGATTGAAGATTCCGATCCGTCCGCGTTCGGGAAGCCGGCAAGTCGTGCGCCAGAGAAAATCGTGTTCCAGTTCTTCGGCACTCGGTTGTTTGAAACTGAAAACCTCGCAGCCTTCGGGATTGACTCCCGACATGACGTGCCGGATGGCACCGTCCTTGCCGGCTGAGTCCATACCCTGAAAGATCAGCAGCAGCGCGTAGCGGTTGGAGGCGTAGTGAAGGTTTTGCAGCGAGCTCAACTCTACAATATGTTCTTCCAGGAGTTTTTTATATCCCTCCTTTGAGTCGCAAAAGGGCTTCACGATCGTCGGCAAGTGTTTGAGTTCGATCTTCTTGTGATGCGGCACGCGGAAATCCTTGGAATGAATTTTCATTTCTTCCTTTCGACCATGTCAGGTACTGGGTCGCGTCTTCCATTCATCGACTTCATCTTTAGGAAGTCTTTCGCTTCGCCTTCTCCCATTCCTCAACTTCTCGAACATCCTCGCGCCCCAGCTCCTCGTAGAGTTCATGGACCCGTTTGACGATCTGCGGCGTCAAATCGGACGGTGACTTGTCTTCGCCTTCAGGTATAGGCTCGGTTTTGGCTTCAGGCTTCGCCTCAGTCTTTGTTTGTGTTGTAGGCTTAGCCCCGGCTTCTGGCTTCGGCTCGGCTTTGGTCTCGGGCTTCGGTTCAGCTTTGGCTTCCGGCTTCGCTTCGGTCTTGGTTTCCGACTTGGGCTCGGCCTTGGCTTCCGGCTTTGCCTCGGTCTTGGCTTCAGGTTTCGCCTCGGCCTTTCCTTCGGTCTTAGGCTCCTTGGCCTCAGGCTTCGGCTCAGCCTTGGCTTCATCTTTCCGAATCTCCCGCTCTGCTTTCTCCCAGTCCTGAACTGCCGTACCCTCGTTGGGGGCACGCTCCCCATAGAGTTCATAGGCTCGCTTGGCGATCTGCGGCGTCAAATCGGACGGCGCCTTGACTTCGGGTTTAGCATCAGCCCTGGCTTCGGGTTTAGCATCAGCCCTGGCTTCAGGCTTAACCTGGGCCGTGGCTTCTGGTTTCGCGCCGGTCTTGGTTTCAGATTTAGGATCAGCTTTAATAGGATCAAAAATCTTATAGGCGAGCAGTTTCACGCGGTCATTGAGCAGGAACCACGCCAGAGCATAGACCCAAACGAACCCAGCCCAGCGCCAGCCCAGTGGCGTCATAAACAAACCATAAACCGCAATTAGCGTCGCCACAGTTTGCGTGCCGAGCACCGCTATCCAGAGAATCCGAGCCGGGCGTATCGACCAGAATGGGCCGCGTGTGCGAGTCAAGAAAATCGTGAGATGTCCAGCTACAGACAACTTCAGGTACATCAGCGTTTGAGCGTGCGCGCGGTCGAGATGAAATACGCGCTCGGCAAGATAAAAGAGGCCGAACGCAGCCACGACGCCGATAACCCCCAGCACGGTCGAGATCCCCAGTACCAGGCGCATATTCCACTTCTCGGGCCTGTCGCTGTAATGAACATTGTCATACGCGATGGAGAGAATGGCCCCGTCGTTAAGTACGGCGATCATGACGATCATCACCGCAGTCACGGGGTAGAAGTTAAATACGAGGATCGCCAGCGTCATGAAGAACAGCACGCGGAGGGTTTCAGCGATACGGTAGATCGCGTAGCTGTTCATCCGCTGGAAGATGCGGCGGCTCTCCTTGATGGCGTCGATAATCACCGAGAGACCAGATGCGAGCAACACGATGTCCGCTGCTGCGCGGGCCGCGTCGGTCGCTCCGGACACCGCGATGCCGCAGTTCGCTTGCTTGAGCGCTGGAGCGTCGTTCACCCCATCGCCGGTCATGCCAACAATATGGCCGTGCTTCTGCAGGACGTCGACAATGTTGTACTTGTCTTCCGGGAATACCTGGGCGAAGCCGTCCGCTTTTTCGATAGACGCCGCGGTCTCCGCCTTCTTTTGTTTGTCCCGCAATACGGTGGCGTCCAGGATGTTCGTGCCCATGCCCAGCTCATGTGACATTTCCTTCGCTATGGCCAGCTGGTCGCCGGTGACCATTTTGACTTTCACGCCCATCTGCACCGCGCTCGCGATGGTCGCTTTCGCCTGTTCGCGCGGCGGATCGGACATGGGCAACACCCCAACGAACTGCCACTTGTCGTCCTGATCAGCGCGGGCTACGCCCAGAGAGCGGAAACCGCGTGCCGCAAATTCATTGACGGCTTTCTCAACCGCGGGTTTTACTTCCGCGACGTTGGTCGCCATCTGCAGAATGACCTGCGGCGCTCCCTTCGACACCTTGAACTGTTTTCCGTCGGAGCCCTTTACGGTGGCTTCTGTGCGCTTATGCACTGGATCGAAGGGTTGGAAATGGAGGATCTGATACTTCTTCAGCTCCTTATCGTCCTTCACACCAGCGATCACGGCCAGGTCGATAGTGTCCTTGTCTTCCGCGCGCGAGGCCAGCGCGGCGTCGAGGATGATTTGATCGGCGGCAACACCGTTGATGCAGAAGGGATCGCCCAGCGTCAGTTTGTTCTGGGTCAAGGTGCCGGTCTTGTCCGAGCACAGCACATCCACGCCCGCGAGTTCCTCGATCGCCGACAACTTAGTTACGATCGCTTGCTTTTTGGCCAGGAGACGCGCCCCGACCGCCATGGTGACGGACAGCACCGTCGGCATCGCTACCGGGATCGCGGCCACCAGCAACACCAACGCAAATTCCAACGTGCTCAAGATCGGGTCATGGCGGAAGAGCGCCGTGGTGACAATCACCGCCACCAGAGCCACTGCAAGAACGATCAGGTAATTGCCAATCTTGAGCACCGCGCGCTGGAAATGGCTGACGGTATGAGCATCCTGCACCAATTCCGCGGTCTTGCCGAAATAAGTGTTGGTACCGGTGGCGTAGACCATCGCGTCGGTTTCGCCGCGCTTGATAATCGAGCCTGAAAACACTGCCTCGCCGGGTTTGCGCGTCGCAGGCAAAGATTCTCCGGTCAGCGCGGACTGGTCGACTTGCACCGGGTCGCCGGCCAACAAACGCGCGTCTGCCGGCACGATGTCCCCAAGTCGCAGGCGGATCACGTCGCCCGGCACTAGTTCAGAGACTTTCGGAGTCGCCCATTTTCCATCGCGCAGGGCTCGGGCCTCAGTCGCCAGCTTCGCGCGCAACGCGGCAATTTCGTTGCCCGCTTGATGTTCTTCCCAGAATGCAACCACCGCGTTGGAAAAAAGCAGAAAGAGAATGATGAAGAAATCCAGCCAGTGTTTAACCACCCCCGACAGAATCACTGCCCCTTCGATCATCCATGGAATGGGGCCCCAGAAGTAGCTCAGGAACTTCAGGAATAGATTGTCTTTCTTTTCCTTGATCTCATTCGGACCATATTGCGCCAGGCGCTTCTCCGCTTCGGCTTGGGTCAAGCCCTTCGGAGTCGATCCCAAATGTTTCTCCACTTCCGGCATCGGCAGGGATTTCAGATCGTCCTTCGCCTCGGGCTTGGGCTTCGATCCCGGTTTCGTTTCGATAGCTTTGGGCTGTTCCGCAGTGACCTGCATCATGAGTATTCCTCCTGGCTTTGTTATGCCGCGGTTTCCGCTGAATTCTCCTGGGTTCGCGACGCACTGATCGCCGCTTGGACGACGGCCAGAAACTGATCGGGGTGCAGACTGGCGCCGCCGACGAGGGCGCCGTCCACGCCGTCCCGGCAAAACAACGCTGCGGCATTGTCCGGCTTGACGCTGCCGCCGTACTGTATGGCAAGTGTCTGAGCCGATTTGTCTCCAAACATCTGTCCGAAGCGGCGCCGAATGACGGCGTGCGCGTCCTGCGCCTGCTGTGGAGTGGCATGGTGTTCGAGATTACCGATGGCCCAGACCGGTTCGTACGCGATGCTCAAGCGGGTCAAGGTATCCGCCGACACGTCGGCTAATCCAAGGGTGATTTGTCGATCAAGGAGCGCTTCCGTCTGATTGGCCTTACGCTCTTCGAGAGTCTCGCCGACGCACAGAATCACGTCGAGGCCAGCGGCCAGGGCAACCTTCACTTTTTGGTTGATGAAGGCATCGGATTCGCCCAGCTTGTGCCGGCGCTCGCTGTGTCCGAGGATTACGTATTTGCAGCCGAGATCAAGTAGCATCGTCGGACTGACCTCGCCGGTGAACGCACCTTCTTTTTCAGGATAGAGGTTCTGCGCTCCAAGCGCGACGCGGCTGCCCATTAGAATTTCTCCGACAAGGGCCAGATAGGGAAAGGGCGGACAGAGAGTGACGGAAACTCGCTCCTCCGCACTCATGCCATCCACCACGGCCTTAGCCAACCGTTTGGCCTCCGAAGTGTTGGTGTACATCTTCCAATTACCGACGACGGATTTCTGACGTAAGGTCGGCCTCATGAAAAACTCCCGGCGTGTTTCAGCGACGCAACCCCGCGCAGTGCGGTCTCTTGTTGGTCGCTCTCCATCGCGACGGTATATTCGCCACGACGCGCAGCCCGGTTGCATTTGGCTCGATGATCGAGAGCTCTCTGCGCTGCCGGAACGTTGGCCTGCTTGCCGCGCCAAATCTCCAATGCCGGTTGCTGAATCGCACGGGCAAACGAAAACGCCAACGCCCAAGGCAGCCGCGACTTGAATCTGACATTCATGGCATTCAGACGCGCCGAGGCCAGTTCGGGGGATTGTCCGCCCGACAAAAACATAATCCCAGGAACCGCGGCGGGAACGGCTCGCATCAGACAACTCACCGTAGCTTCGGCAACCTCGTCCACTGCTTCTTGGCTGGGGCAGCTCAACCCTGGGAGCATCATGTTGGGCTTCAGGATCAACCCTTCCAGCTTCACGCGTTGGCAGTAAAGCTGGCTGAAAACCGTTCGCAGGACTTCTTCGGTTAACTCGCAGCAGCGCTCCAGAGTATGATCGCCCGCCATGAGCACTTCCGGCTCGACGACGGGAACCAGTCCGGCTTCCTGGCACAACGCTGCATAGCGAGCCAACGCATTCGCGTTGGCCTCGATGCAACCCCGGCTGGGAATGCCGTTTCCCACGGCAATGACCGCTCGCCACTTGGCGAAGCGCGCGCCCATTTGAAAATATTCGGCCAGGCGTTCGCGCAATCCGTCCAGCCCTTCGGTGATTTTCTCTCCGGGTTGGCCGGCCATGTCCTTAGCGCCGGTGTCGACTTTGATGCCGGGAATAATTCCCACGTCGATGAGTGCCTTCACAAAAGAAGTGCCATCTTCCGTCTTCTGCCGGATCGTCTCGTCGTAGAGGATCGCGCCACTGATCGACTCACCGAGACCGGGCGTGGTCACGATCATTTCCCGATAGGCGCGCCGGGTCTCCTCGTTCTGTGGAATCCCCCACTGGGCAAATCGTTTATTACAGGTTGGATTGCTCTCATCCATCGCGAGCAGTCCTTTGTGGTCGGCGACCATTCTCCGCGCGGTGTCGATCAGCGCTTGTGTCATTGGGCATTACTCCATTTCCAGTTCGGAATTCCGACCTGTCTTGATCGTGCCGTCTGGAGATTGCGCGCCATCACGCGGTCACGGCGGCAGGCCGCTCCGCTTCTCGCAACCACTTCCGCGCATCCGCTGCATTGGCTTGATCGAAGTATCGAATCGTCGCTTTCGTAAACAGCTTGAAGAACATCGCCATGCCGTGCTGCCATTTTTTATCGCCGACCATCGCGAGCCGTTCGATGTCGCTGAAGTGTTTAAAGTCAAACTTGATGTCTTCCCACGCCGCTCCTGCGTCCCAGCCGTGGAGATCGGCGACGTCGAACAGCACGCGCAATGTACCGTGTTGCCGGACGAGCCGCTCGAACTCGGGCACAAAGTCCTCGTAATCCGCCTTTACCAGCTTCCCTGTGACTTGAACGGCGACTAACTTCCCGCCGTTTTCTTGTTTGATTTGAATGGGCATCTTGAACTCCTTGGATTCGATTCAGTTTCCTTTTTGCGTTCTGCTCTGGCTCCATTTCCAGTTGCGGATTTCCGGCATATCCTGGCCGTGCTTGTCGATGAAATGTTTGTGTTCGATCAGCTTGTCGTGCATCTGCTGCTTCAGGTAGGCACCTTTGGAACCCAGGTCCGGCAGGCGATTCACCACATCCAGCACCAGGTGAAAGCGGTCCAGATCGTTTTGCACTCGCATGTCAAAGGGCGTGGTGATCGTGCCCTCTTCTTTGTAGCCGCGCACATGCAGATTGCGATTGGTGCGGCGGTAGGTTAACCGGTGGACCAGCCACGGATATCCATGAAAGGCAAAGATGATGTGCTTGTCTTTCGTGAACAGCGAATCGTAGTCTTTCTCGCTGAGCCCGTGCGGGTGCTCCGTGCTCGGCTGCAGCTTCATGAGATCAACAATGTTGACCACTCGGATTTTCAGTTCCGGTAGATGCTGGCGCAGGATGGAAACGGCGGACAGTATCTCCAGCGTCGGTGTGTCTCCGCAGCAGGCCATCACCACGTCGGGTTCGGCGGCGTCCTGGTCGTTGCTGGCCCATTGCCAGATGCCAATTCCTTCCGTGCAATGCACTACCGCTTGATCCATGGTCAGCCATTGCGGGAGGGCGTGCTTGCCGGCAACCACCACGTTGACGTAATTCCGGCTGCGCAGGCAGTGATCGAAAACCGACAGCAGGCAGTTGGCGTCGGCCGGAAGGTAAACCCGCACAATGTCTGCTTTCTTGTTGATGACGTGGTCGAGAAAACCTGGATCCTGATGCGTGAATCCATTGTGATCCTGCTGCCAGACGTGAGAGGCAAGCAGGTAGTTCAACGACGAGATCTTCCGGCGCCAGGGCAGTTCCAGGCATACCTTCAGCCACTTGGCGTGCTGGCTGAACATCGAGTCGATGATGCGAATGAAGGCTTCATAACTGTTAAACAGCCCGTGCCGCCCGGTCAGGAGATATCCTTCCAACCAACCCTCGCACTGGTTCTCGCTGAGCATCGAGTCCAGCACGCGGCCGGCGGGCGCGAGGAATTCGTCATTCTTTACTTCCCGGGCATCCCACTGCCGGTTGGTAACTTCAAATACAGCGCCAAGTAGATTCGAGACGGTTTCATCGGGACCGAAGACACGGAAATTGCGCTGATCCTGATTCATCTTGGCGACATCGCGCAGGAACGAACCCAGCACCTGCGTATCTTGGGCGTTCACCGCGCCGGGGGAAGGCACGTTCACCGCATGGACATGGAAATCCGGCATGCGCAGATCGCGCAGCAGAATGCCGCCGTTGGCGTGAGGATTGCTTCCCATCCTACGGTCGCCCTTCGGGGCCAGTTCGGCCAATTCCGGCAGGAGCCGCCCATTCTTATCGAACAGCTCTTCGGCCTTGTAGCTCTTCATCCAGCTCTCAAGCAGCTTGACGTGATCGGGATGCTCAGGGTCGACCAGAAGCGGCACCTGGTGTGAACGGAACGTGCTTTCGATTTGCAGGCCGTCGACGAATTTCGGCCCCGTCCAACCTTTTGGCGACTTGAGGACGATCATGGGCCAGCGCGGCCGGGTTGTGTCGTTGTTGTTTCGTGCGTTCGTTTGGATTCGACGAATGTCTTCGATGGCTTTTTCCAAAGTGACAGCCATGAGTTCATGCATCTTTTCCGGTTCATCGCCTTCCACAAAGTAGGGCGTCCAGCCGCAGCCGCGCAGAAATTGCTCCAATTCTTCGTGCTCGATGCGGGCCAGAACGGTTGGATTGCTGATCTTGTAGCCGTTAAGGTGCAGGATGGGCAACACCGCCCCGTCGGTAATGGGATCGAGAAACTTGTTGGATTGCCATGAGGTCGCCAGCGACGCGGTCTCCGCTTCGCCATCGCCGATCACGCAGGCCACGATCAGATCGGGATTGTCGAACGCCGCGCCAAAGGCATGGCTGAGCGAATATCCTAGCTCGCCGCCTTCGTGAATCGATCCCGGCGTCGTAGGCGCCACGTGGCTGGAAATCCCGCCGGGAAACGAGAACTGCTTGAACAGTTCCTTCATGCCCGCTTCGTCCTGCGTCACGTTCGGATAAACCTCACTCCAGGTGCCTTCGAGGTAGACGTTGCCCACCAGCGCCGCGCCGCCGTGGCCCGGACCGGCAATGTAGAACATGTTCAGGTCATATTTCTTGATGACCCGGTTCAAGTGCACGTAGATGAAGTTCTGGCCCGGCACCGTGCCCCAGTGCCCGACCACCAGCGGCTTGATGTGGGACAGTTTCAGCGGCTCCTTCAGCAGTGGATTGTCGTAGAGATAAATCTGACCGACCGCCAGATAGTTGGCGGCTCGCCAGTAAGCGTTCATCCTGGCGAGAAGCTCTGGAGTGAGCGCGCCTGTTTTCGTGGCCGATTGCGGGATTAATTCCTTCTTGTTCGTTACTTCGGGTTTGTGGTCGAGCAGTTCCGCAGTGAGTGTGTCGGGTGTCATAGTTCAGTGCTCCTTCTTGTTCTTGCAGCCAAGTCCGAGAACCTGGCAAACTGTCTTGGCGATCATGAATTCTTCGTCCGTGCGAATGACGCGGACCACAACCGGGCTGTGCTCCGGAGAAATCACGCCATCATTTGCAGCGTTGCGCTTTTCTTCGAGTTCGATCCCTAGGAATCCCAACCCATCACAAATCCGGGCCCGGACTGCGGGCGCGTTCTCTCCAATGCCCCCAGCGAACACCAGCGTGTCCAGTCCACCCAACGCCGCTGCGAATGCGCCAATCCACTTCTTGACCTGGTAGCAGAACAGCGCGACCGCATCTGCCGCCCGCACGTCGTGGGTCTCATGTTTCAGCAAGTCACGCATGTCGGAACTGGTTTCGGATATACCGAGCAGCCCGGACTGGAGATTGACCATTTCATTGAACTGCTTCGCGCTCATGTTTTCCATACGCGCCAGATACCAAACCAGTCCGGGATCGAGATCCCCAGAACGAGTGCTCATCGGCACCCCGGCCGCCGGCGTGAAGCTCATGCTTGTGTCGACAGATTTGCCGTGACGCACGGCCGCTAGACTCGCGCCATTGCCGAGATGGGCAAGGATGACCCGGCCCTGTGCCGCTTCCGGTCCGGCTAAGCGGGCGAGTTCCTCGATCAAAAACGCATACGACAATCCGTGGAACCCATACCGCCGCACGCCCTCCGCTTGGTAGCGGCGCGGGATCGGCAGCTGTTGCGCCACGCGCGGCAGGTCATGGTGAAAAGCAGTATCGAAACACGCCACTTGCGGCACTTCAGGAAAGCGGCGATGAAACGCCTCGGTCAGCAAAATCTCCTCCGGCAGATGGTCAGGATCAAACGGACTGAGGTGTTTCAACTCCGTCACCATCTCCGCAGTAATTCGCTGCGGCTTGTAATACTTCGGGCCGCCTTGTAGGACGCGATGGCCCACCGCCGTCAATGGATCGCGCCCGCTGCGCTGTTCGACCCAATCCATGAGTGCACCTACAGCCTCGGTGTGGTTCGACGCTGATACTGGACGCGAAAAGGTGTCTGCCTGGTCCGGGCCCTTTACCTGGAAGGTGGCATGCGGCAGTCCAATCCGGTCAATGCCGCCCTGTAGTATCCTTCGAAGCGAGTTCGCCGCATCGAACAGCGCAAACTTGATGCTCGACGAGCCGCCATTGATCGTCAGAATGAGCGTCAAGACGCCTGGGCTAACTGGCTTCATGGTCAACACCTTTGTCACTCTGTAATCCGAACGAAGCCAGCTTGGAGCAGGTGGACTTGTAATCCGTATGAAGAATGCTTCGAATCCCCAAACCTTCCGCGATCTGAACGAACATTGGAGTGTTTTCGATATAGACGACGTGCCGCACCGGCGTTTGGGCGATGTCCAGCGCGAACCGAAAGATGTCCACATCCGGCTTGCGGATGTGAACGAAGCAAGAGGAAATGAAAGTATCGACAAACTGGTCGAGCTTGAACTTGCGAATGCGAAACGCATTTACCTCGCGCGATTCGTTGCTGACCACGGCGACCTTCAATCCGTACCGGATCTTGAGTTGCGCAACCAGATCAATCATCTTGCGGTAAGGTTTCGATTGGGCGAACATGAAGCTCCGAAACTGAGCGCGGGTGAATGACCGCTTTTGATAGAAGACCACCCAACCCAAATATTCCTCGAACGTAAGCTTCCCTTCTTCATGAGTTTCGAAGACTAGGCGGTGCCGCTCTTCCATTTCCGCCCACGGCAGCTGGAAGTTCTTCGCGGCTCTTCGGCGAGCATGATGATCCCAACCGTTAGTGAGCAAGACTCCGCCAACATCCACGAAGATTGTTGTGATTCGTGTTGAGATTTTCATTGATGGTCCGCTTCCTGGATTCCCAAAGGAGAGGAGATCTCGCACAGAGCTCCGGTATAAAAATCGGCAAGGCCTTCAATGCAGCCTTGCCGATACAACCCGAGCGGGAAGCTAAGCAGCGATCACCGCCGGTTTGTCGGAGTGCAGCGAGAATTGAACCGGATTCGTAGTCTTGATGATGTCCCTGGCCTGCGCCACCTCGGCAGCCGTTCCGTGAACGATCAGCAGGAACTGATCGGTTTTGAGTGCGGTCTCGTACTTCAAAATGCTGTCCTTGGGAATGCCGATGCTGTAGAGGCCAGCTCCCAAGGCACCCAGCGCTCCCACCTCCACCGCACCTTCCAACCCTGCCACGATCCATGCCACCACCGGTCCCGCCGCTAGGATTGGACCGAGCCCCGGAATGATGAAAAGAGCGGAGCCGAATAAGAGTCCCCAGAACCCTCCCCAGAACGCTCCAACTTTGCCCCAATACTTCATGCGGTCGCCGGCCGTGTAGTAGCCGACAGCCTGTTCATCCGTGTGATAACCCTTGCCGACGATCGACAATTTGTGCAGGTCAACTCCGCCGCGCTGCAGTTCCTTGATTGCCAGATCGGCGTCGCTATGTTGGCGATAGACCGCAACGACTGAATTGTTTGGAGACATTGCGTGATCCTCCTCGGGGACGTTCCTTTTGCTTCTCCGGCCATCGAGCGAAGTACCGAAACTAAACTTTGACACCGCGCTACCAGGAAAACTGTTCCCTATTGAACAGTGTCAGCGGAGAATGCAAGCGTGTCCTTGTGTTCACAGTGACAAGGTTCCTTTATGTCTGTGCGATTCACTTCGGGATAGCTCAAGGAGAGAACAGCCGCAGGACTGGCGCAACTTGGACTTGGCTGCACGTGGTACTTAGTCAATAAGCTCAGAAACCGCGCGGTGCGAAGATCCTCTCGGATCATCTCGCATTCCAGCACAACGATTTCCGAGGGAAGCGCATGAAGAATCGCGTCCCACAGAGGTCGGTCCGGAATAGATGAATGAGATGGAGGCTCCGCGCTGAGCACGCCCGCGCTGCTGGATAAACTCTTTAGCCTCAGGATAGGTCAGAAACGGAACTGGAGCCAAGGCACCGTTGAGCGCCCGCAGCATTTGTCGTGCCTCCTGCCCAGCTACATCAACCTCTGCGATCCGAAAGATTCGTCAGCTGGATCTGTGCATTGACCTCTGCCCCAATCAAGATGGCTAGGGAGCTGAAATACAACCACAACATGAGAGCAATCAGCGCTCCCAGTGTGCCGTAAATGGCTGTGAATTCGACGAAATTTCGCAAATACAGTCGCAAGCAAAAAGAACTCACCAGCCATAACACGACCGCCACGGCAACGCCGGGGATCTGAGCAAAGGAACGCTGCTTCACGTTCGGGGCAATAAGATACAGTAGTTCAACCGAGAAAGTTGTAAATCCCACCACCACCAACCAACGGACATAGGGCCAAGCCGCTGTCAACGCTGAATCCATTCCCAAACGGACCGCCAGCCAGGATCCAATTCTAGCCCCCAGAAGCAGTATGAATAGCGCAGAGATGACCATCGCACCGACCACAATGGTGAGCCCGATGGCCACCAATTGTCTCTTCCACAAAGGCCGAGATTCTTTTGCCAGGTAAGCACTGTTGAGTGCCACGATCATCGCGTAGAAACCCGTTGACCCGGCCCATATAGCGCCTAGAATCCCTAGCGAAAGCAGGTGGCGGTTGCTGTCAAAAACGGACCTTAGTAGACGGCCCACTACTTTCATCGCATCCATCGGCACAATTTGGGACACCGTTTCCAGAATTTGATTGTCCAGATTGTGGACTGGAAGCAAGGCCATGAGACTGACCAGGAAAATCAACAGGGGCGAAAGAGAAAGAAGAAAGAAGAATGACAACGCTGCTGCGTTATTGAGCTGATTGTGCCGGAGACACGAGAGGTAGGTGCATCTGAGGAGCGTTTTGGCATGGCTTAATGGCATTTCAGTTCGGGCAGCCAGATGTCAAACAAATCGGATAACTTGAACTCCTCGTGAAGCGCAAGCATCATTGCCCTGATCGTCGATTTGAAGAACTTCGCGCGCGGTCATTGTAGCCGCGAAACGCATCCGCAGCGAGCGCCAGGTCAAGCGACTTTCTCTCGGCTCATCAGGCGGGAGATCAAAGAGTTTCTCCGGGTGGAGCTACACTCTACAAATTCTTGCCAGGATCGTCATCGCGAAGATATTCAATTTTGCACACAACTGTAAAAAAAGCGCCATGAGGCTCGCTGACGCTGACCGTTACGCGGATCGATTCAACGTGAGCAATGTTGAGCATCTTCCGGCTCTGGAAGGTCGCATGATTGGGCTGTGAAAGCGAACAAATCCGCCTTGCGGCAGATATTGCGCGTACTTTGTCCTGATTGTGGCGCAGCGATCGGGGAATTTTGCGACGTGCACACTGACGCCTTGAGCACCGAGCCGGAGTGCGCTGAAACGAAGCCAGATCTACAAGAACCGCTGAGGCGCGCTGGCTGTACCTCGAACCCTTGCTCCTAATTTGCGCCTTCAAAGTTCCAGGCGACGGGGCGCCCGCAAACTCCTTACGCAAACTGGATAGGATTGGCTGACGCGAGAGTGTGCACTCTTGCTCAGAACAGCGCTTACACCGCTGCTAAGGTCGAATCACAGAGAATCCGGAGGGCAAAGACTAATGTTAAACAATGCGAACCATTTGAAAGGTCTTGCGATTCAGGCCACGGACGGCGAGATTGGAACCGTAGATCAATTATATTTCGACGACGAGTCATGGGCGATCCGTTATCTCACGGTTAAGACCGGCGGGTGGCTTGGCGGCCGGCGAGTGCTGATCTCGCCAATTGCCGTCGCCCACAGCGACTGGCCGGCCAAGCGGTTGTACGTGGCGCTGACGAAAAAGCAAGTGGAGAATAGCCCCGACATCAATACTGACAAACCCGTCTCGCGGCAGCACGAGGCAGCATACCTGGGATATTACGGGTATCCCAATTATTGGGGCGGTACATTTTTGTGGGGACCAGGGTATTACCCGTCGGGATTGGCTACTGAAGTCGCTGCTTCGAAAGAGACCCAAGCGTTGGAAAGAATCCAGAAAGAGTCGGCGGATTCACATCTGCGCAGCACTGCAGCCGTGACTGGCTATCACATCGAGGCTATGGATGGCGAAATCGGCCATGTGGCAGGATTTTTCATGGACGATGAAACCTGGGCTATTCGCTACATTGAGGTGGCAACGCGCAATTGGTGGCCGGGCAAGAAGGTACTGGTTTCACCCGCGTGGATTCAAAAGGTGAGTTGGGTGGATTCCAAGGTTTATGTCGGCCTCTACCGGGATGCGATCCAGACGGCACCTCTCTTCGTCGATTCCGTGCCGCTCACTCGTGAATATGAAGACCGGCTCTACCGTCATTATGGCCGGCCCCCTTATTGGGTGCACGAGGACGAACACAAGCCTGTTTTCTCCCTAAGCGGCGCTTAAGTAGGGCATGGGCATCCGGGATAACGGCTGCCCATGATTCTCGCTTGCACCGCAGCGTCCCATCGCAACTTTGAACGTTCAGTGTGGAGACCAGCATGAACAACACCGAACACCTGCATCCGATGGGCGAGAGTCATCATAGCCATGGCCAAACTCCTTACTGGAGGCGTGCGCATCATGATTGGCGCTTCTGGTTCGGCCTTATCACCATATTGGTGGCCATCGGTATCTACGTCGGAACCAATGACTTGTCGATGGTACCTTCTGGCCGCCAGAAGCAGATGCCGGCTGGTAGCCGAGTTCCATGAACTTCGTAAACGAGAGGTGTGAGCTTGGCAACTGCGCCTTAGACGCTCAAGCGCTCATGGTGCATAACGGCTTAGCGGCAATGTATGAGCGTAAGAAACATCCTTGATCAGACAATCAGGAAGGAGATCAGCATGCAGATCCAAGTCAATACGGACCATACAATCGAAGGTCACGAGGCGCTGGCCGATCAAATCAGGGGCGTAGTGGAAAATGCCCTGAGCCGGATGAGCGATCACATCACGCGGGTGGAGGTCCATCTGACCGACGAAAGCGGCTCTAAGAGCGGCGAGAACGACAAACGTTGCATGATGGAGGCGCGCCTCGAAGGCCGCCAGCCGATCGCGGTCACCGACGAAGCTGCGACTCTGGACCTAGCCGTCGACGGCGCCGCAGATAAATTGGCCAGGTTGATCGAGCATACCCTCGGCAAATTGCACGATCAACGGACTCACAGGACTGACTCACTTCGTCAGGAGCCGGCATTCTCAGACCAGTCATGACCGACACCACCGTAAGCCTGGCTGCCGACGACAGGGAAGGAGCATTGAATCAAGCCCTTCTGTATCCATTGCGATTCGAACCGATCTATCAGTATCGGCTGTGGGGCGGCCGGCATTTAGCCAATCTGTTAACCACCCCTCTACCTAGTGGACCGATCGGCGAAGCGTGGATACTCAGCGACCGCGATGACCATCAGAGCCAAGTAGCCGAAGGGCCCCTCAAAGGGCAGACCATCGGTCAATTGCTGAAGCAGTTTCCAGAACAAATGCTGGGAACCTTGGCCCACAAGTTTCAGCGATTTCCACTGCTGCTGAAGTTCCTCGATGTGCATGAAATGCTCTCAGTCCAAGTGCATCCAACGAAAGCGAACAAGAACCTGTTGCCAGCAGGTGAGACCGCGAAGACAGAAGCCTGGGTCGTGCTTGAGGCAGGCCCGGAAAGCCGCATCTATGCGGGCCTCAAGCCAGAGACAACGGAAGCCGATCTGCGGCGGGCGCTGAAGAACGGGACGGTGGTTGACCAGCTCGCAGAGTTCACTCCGAAGCCCGGCGACGGAATTTTCCTACGGGCTGGGACGGTTCATGCTCTGGGCGGCGACATCCTGGTGTTCGAAATTCAGCAGAACAGCGACGTGACCTTCCGCCTGTATGACTGGGACCATCTTGACCCGAAGACGGGCAAGCTGCGGTCACTTCAAGTCGATCAGGCGATTGCCTGCATTGATTTTGCGGAGGGACCCGTCGCCCGGGTTGCGCCGGTGGTGGAGGCAACGACGCCGGTGAAACGCGAGGAACTGTTCCACGGTGAACATTTCTGGTTGTGGCGCCTGCGCGGACAATCGCCATTCACCGTCGGCGTCGCAGGTGTGCCGCACTTGCTGGTGTGCATCGGAGGCGGTGGACAGGTCGAGCACGGAGGGGCCACTTACTCTGTCGCAAAAGGCGATGTATTTCTGTTGCCGGCGATAATCGGTGCGTGCACTTTTCGACCTCGCAGCGCAGTGAACTTGTTAGAAATTGCGCTGCCGGATTGAAATACCGAGAATTTAGAGGCAGAAACGAGGAACATGGTGAAAAGGCTAATCGTGTTTGATCTGGACGGAACCCTTGCCGAAAGTAAATCGGCTGTTGATCCCGAAATGTCGAAACTCTTGCACGACCTCCTCGGCATTGTCAAAGTAGCCGTCATTTCAGGAGGCGGTTGGCCGCAGTTTGCAAAGCAAGTTATCTCTAAACTCCCTCATGACGAACGCCTGAGGGAGCTATCCCTGCTCCCCACCTGTGGAACAAAGTTCTACCAATACTCAGGAGATTGGAAAAAACTTTACGAAGAAGATTTCACCCCGGACGAACGGGAGAAGATACTCAGTTCTCTCAAACAAGCGCTGGGAGAATCTGGTTACAAAGTCGCAAAGGTCTGGGGAGAAATCATCGAAGACCGGGGAAGCCAGATAACATTTTCCGCGTTAGGTCAGCAGGCGCCGTTAGAAGAAAAAAACAAGTGGGACCCCGATTACACCAAGCGGAAGAAGATCAAAGCGATTCTTGACAAAATTATTCCCCAGTTTTCTGTCCGAATCGGCGGCTCGACGTCGATTGATATCACGAAGCCCGGCATTGACAAGGCATACGGAATCGGAAAGCTGCGGGACCTCCTGCACGTTTCATTGAAAGAGATGATTTATATCGGCGATGCCTTGTTCGTGGGAGGAAATGACTATCCTGCCGAAAAAGCAGGCGTGGATTCTATCCCAGTCAAGGGTCCCGAGGAGACGAAGCGAGTTATCGAAGCCATCATCGCTTGCTTAGCGGATCGCGATCAGGCCGCGTGATGAGAATCGAGGAGGCATTGATGAGCGGATTCAAGCTGCGGCGCCTGGCAATGTTGATGGAGCCGGAGCCGGGGAATCCGCAGGAGATCGAAGGCGTTCTGAATCCGGCCGCCGCTCGCGGCCCGGACGGTGAACTTTATCTTTTTCCTCGGCTGGTCGCACACGGCAATTATTCACGCATTGGCATTGCCCGAGTACGGTTCAATGAAGCCGGTGATCCGGCAGGCGTTGAGCGGCTCGGCATCGCACTGGAACCTGAAGCCGATTATGAGCGGCAGCTCGACGGCGGTGGCGGCTGCGAGGATCCCCGCATCACGTTTTTGGAACCGCTTCAGCGCTACATGATGACTTACACCGCTTTTTCGCCGCGAGGCCCTCGGATCGCCCTGGCAATATCGCAGGATTTATTTCACTGGAAGCGACTGGGGCTCGCGACCTTTGCAGAATTTCAAGGCATCGATTTCGTTCACGTGGACAACAAGGATGCCAGCCTCTTCCCGGTCGCCATTCCCAATCACGCCGGGAAAATGCAGATGGCCCTCCTCCATCGACCGCTTTTCCCTGGCACTCGTCCCGAAGAAACCGCGTGCCAGGCGGCATCGCGGGTGGTGGACCTTGATCATGAAAGCATCTGGATTTCCTACTGCCCGATGGCCTTGGACGGCCCCGAACCTGGTCATCTAGGCTTGTTTAATTCGCATCATCGGCTGGCCACCCCGGTATCGCCGTGGGAGCGGCTCAAGATCGGCGGAGGCGCTCCGCCCATCCTGACGCGGCACGGCTGGCTGATTGTCTATCACGGCGTTAGCGAAATCGACAAAGCCAACTACGACGCACACCAACTGTGCTACTCGGCCGGGGCGATGGTGCTCTCGAAAGAGCATCCACAGATGATTCGCTATCGTTCGGTGGAACCGGTGTTGACTCCGGCGCTGCCGCAGGAATGCCACGGTACGGTCCCGCATGTCGTGTTCCCCACCGGCATCGACCGTCGCGACGATCTCGGCTTACCGAACCGCTTCGACGTTTACTACGGGATGGCTGACTACCGGATCGGCGTGGCACGCCTTGACGTGCCGGATGTCTTGCCGCCGGAAGGCGTCGCTGACTCACCGAAAGCAAGAGTGTAAGAGTATCTGAGTTTAGGAATTCAAAACACTTGCGCCACTGGTACGGAGGATTAGCTTTCTGCGAGAGGGTGGGAATCCTCGTCTGTCGGGTTCTCCTGCTTAGATCATCAACGGCGCGATTGTTATGCATCTGCTCTGGCGCTTCTCACTTCTCCGCGAGATGCCAAAGCGAGCAAAGACAAAATCCGCGATATCGCAACCTTCGATCTCCGGCGAAGCCTGAGGGCCACAAGGATACGGGCCAAGCGGAGTCCGGGGCGCAGTCCCCAGGACTGCTTCTAGGATCCGCGGAGTCTCTGCCTCCGGGGGTGAGCACTCTTGCTCAGACGACTTTCTCCTGGAGTGCTAGCGTCGAGGCGTGCTTCCAAGTTGCGCGTCATGGATCATCTTTACCCAACATCTTGGCAAGCCCACAAAGCAGAAAACAATCTACGTTCACCTGCATGTAAGAACTGTATGACAGCGGTTCTCAATAAAAACGGACAGCCGACCCGTGACTCGAATTCTCTTTGACCGTATCCTTTTTGCGACCGATTTTTCACCAGCCTCGATAGTAGCGCTGCCCTACGCCGCGGCCATCGCTCGACACTTTGGCGCAAAACTATATCTGGCGTACGTGATTCCCCCCGATGCGTATGACTTGATTCCAGTGGACGAGCGAGATCCCGCCCTCGAACATATACGGGCTCACGCGGAAGGACAGATGGCCGCGGTGCGAGCAAGGCTGCTTCTCAAAGGACTTTCGCACGAGGTGCTTGTCGATCACGGGGTTGTTTGGCCGATGCTCTCGGCGATGGCGGAAAAGCACGAAATCAATTTGATTGTGATCGGTACTCACGGCCGGCGCGGCGTCGAAAAGATGCTGCTGGGATCGATTGCCGAGGAAATCCTGCGTTGCGCGCGACATCCGCTGTTAATGGTTGGGCCAGAGAATTCGGTAGCCCCAAAAACAGAGGCTAAACCGCAGCGCATTCTTTACGCGACGGATTTTTCCCCGGAGTCCGAGCCTGCGATGCACTACGCGTGCACTCTGGCCAAGGAGTATATGGCCACGCTCTTTTTCCTGCACGTCGCTGAGGATGTCTGGAAAGAGCCGATCACGACCAGGATGCAGGCTGCCGATTTTTTCAGCCTACGCTTGGCAGAAAAACACTGGGTATTGGAAGAAGGAGTGACGCCCGAGTTTCGCGTTGACTTTAATCCGGTGCGTGCCGAATGCATCTTAGAGACCGCCGGCGAGTTACAGATCGAGCTGATCGTGCTGGGTGTGCGTGGTACTCGATTTCCGCGAGTGGCTGCTCATTTGCGTGGACCAACAGCCTATGATGTGGTTTCTCATGCGCTGTCCCGTGTTGGTCATACGGGGCGGACCTCAACTCAAGAAAGAGGCGCCGCATCCGGAGCGGGCCGGCGACGGACTGAAGGCCTAAGATTACAGGAGGAATTAACTGCAGTATCGGCCCCCACCGCTACCAGCGAGGGACAATAACACGATCAAGCTGGACAAAACGAAAGTGAGGCTACTCATGTCTAGACATGATAAGAAAAAAGCGTCACAAGGAGATATTCCGGCTGTCACGTCTCAGAAGGAAACACGTTCCAACGTTCCCTCCGTTCCGAGCACCTCGCATCAAGCCACTCCCCATTTTTCGACGCCGGGGCCCGCTGAGCACATCATTCGTCAGCGTGCCTACGAGCTGTACGAAAAACGGGGACGCGAGGACGGCCATGCGGAGGAAGACTGGCTGGATGCTGAAGCGGAGGTCCTGGGTACAGTTTTCAGGAGAGCAAGACTTGGGTAGTGCTGCACCGCTGCACCCTGGAACAAGTGTGCTAGTCGGCGGAAAGGAACGCTGAGCTTTGAAGAAGTGACTGTCGCAGGCCGCAAGGGAGGAACTTCGTCGGCTGGTTGAGCGATATCTCAACTCGGTTCAGGGTATGGAAGAGCGATTCGAAACTCTTGCAGTCTGCCCGTCTTACTTGATGTAGCCTTCAGTGTACCCAAAGGCCGACTGCATAGTGTTTCGTTTTGCTCAGACGGAAGCCGGAATCTAGCCCATCATGTGTGCATGGGCGACTTCGATGCCCAATGTGCTCGACTGAGGAACTATGTTAGGTATGGGTGTGGTCGGAACAATTATTGTGATTTTGGTGATTGTGTGGCTCGTGCGTCGCGCTTGAAGCGGTCTCTCAACGGCAAGACCTTAGCCCACTGGCAACCTTCAGCGCAGACTAGTACGCGTGACATTGTCACGGAGTGGCCAAAATTGCACAGCCTGAACGGAGATAGTTCTGCCACACTGCAAGCCATGACAATTCAAACGATTCCGGAATACCTTGAAGAAGAGCGCCAAAAAGCTGCAGACACTCAGCTGCGAACGGAAGAAGAAGCTGCGCGCATCCAGCCGCTGCACCATGGTCACCATCGCAAGGCGGAACAGCCCAGGCTGCCGTTGATACCTAAAGTCAAATCAGTAACCAAGAAAAAGAAAAAGAGAAAAACCGTCGCTGTAGCTCGCAAGAAGCCACGCGCCGCGAGGAAGATGACGACAAAAACCCGCAAGAAAGCATGATTTGGATGTAAGGGGAAGAGGAGATTTGTCCGCTATTTCGCCCGCTTTACTGCGTCTACAAGGCCTGGGTATGGGTTCACGGCCTTGCCCTTCCACCACAGCCTTTCGGGCCCCAACTCGAAGATTGCAAAATGCAAGTGTGGCGCGCGTGCGTCCGCGTTTCCCGTCGATCCCACAAAACCGATGACGTCCCCACGCTCGACCCGCATTCCCTGCCGCAACCCTTCCACG
>Ga0182014_10000638_pt1 | contig 47228 bp, 41 predicted proteins | sample 612S2DmetaG_FD_120489 | JGI IMG/M metagenome (GOLD analysis project Ga0182014, IMG submission 120489) | Permafrost microbial communities from Stordalen Mire, Sweden - 612S2D metaG | ecosystem: Environmental > Terrestrial > Soil > Wetlands > Permafrost | place: Sweden: Stordalen | collected... | reverse complement strand
GGTCTCGGACAGATTTGTCCACGAGGCCACCTGCTGCATCTGCTCGTCGCTCAGGTCGGCACCGTCGAGCACGACCGCCACCGGGTTGCCTTTGTAGGGGGTGGTCGTGAACACGTCCACTTGGATGAAATCCCGGGACCGGGTCATGGTCCTTCACCCGCGCCGCGGACCGCCTCCGGCAGAGGCCCGAGGTTGAACATCGGTGGCGGCGGTATAAAGGACCCATGGACGATGGCAACGCCGAGGCGCGAGGTCCCGCGGAGGACATGGCCGAAAGCGCCCCGCCGGCCCCCGCCCTCGGCCCGCCACCCGTCCCCACTTCGGTCCGGCCCCCAGTCCCGTCCCCCCTTGTACCGGCGCCGGCGACCTACCCCGAGGCCGCTCCGGCCCCGGGCAGCCTGGGGGTGGGCCACACCGGCAGGCGGCGCTCCGGGCGCCCGTCGGAAAAGGTCGGCCCGACGCGTCTGAGCGGCGCCTGGACGGCCGCCATCGTGGCCGTCGTCCTGGTAGTGGCCATGCTCATATTCATCCTCCAGAACGAGCGCGAAGTCCCTATCAGCTTCGTGTCCCTCCACGGTCATCTCCCTCTGGGCGTAGCCCTTCTCTTCTCCGCCGTAATCGGTGCCGTCATAGTCCTGGTCTGCGGGACGGCACGCATCCTGCAGTTGCGCCGGATCGCCAAGCGCCGCACACGGTCGGCCACGCGGACGCCCATGACCTCGGTAGCGGCCGGCGCGCCTGCTGTGGCCGCGGCCACGGGCGCCGGCCCCGCAGGTCCCGAGCCGGCGCCCTGATGCTCGCTAGGACGCGTACCCGGGAGTAGCGTCGTTGACCTTTCCGATCCCGAACACCGCCCCCTGGGGGTCAGCCACCACGGCGCCGCGCCCGAAATCGAGATCCCTGGGCGGCATCAGCACCGAGGCGCCAAGAGCTCGAGCTTTTTCCGTCGAGGCGTCGCAGTCATCGACCGCGAACCAGATCGACCAGGCCGGGTGCTCGCCCGGGCCCGCGGCATGGGCACCGCACACGGGCTTGCCGCCGATGGTGAAAATGGCGGCATTGGCGTTGTGTGCGTCGCCCTCCGCCCCCCAGCCGAAGACCGCGATGTAAAAATCCCGCGCACCGGGGAGGTCCGTGGTGGCCAGCTCGTTCCAGGTAAAGGCCCCGGGCTCGTTTACGAGCCCGGCACCGGCGTGGTCCCCGGGCTGCCACAGGGAGAAGACCGAACCGGCCGGGTCCGCGGCCACGGCGAACCACCCGGCGGTGAGGACCTCCATCGGGCCGACTAACAACTTGCCGCCGTTGTCAACGACCTTGGCCGCGGTCGCATCTATGTCGGCCACGCTGACGTAGACCGCCCAATGCGGCGGGCCAGGGTTGGTCTGGGGGCCGATCCCGGCGACCAGGTGGTCCCGCAAGCTGAACATGCCGTACCCGCCGGCCTCCGGGCGGGGGTCGAAGGCGGCCACCCAGCCGAAGAGCTCGCCGTAAAACCCGGCCGCCGCCTGCGGGTCGGCCGTGCCCAGATCTACCCAGCTCGGTGTGCCGGGAGAATAAGACTTTCGCTCTGCCACGAGCCCTCCTGAGGTTGACACTACGGACGGTACGTGGCGCACTCTACAGAACCGCCGCTATCTCGCCGTCCCTTTAGCGGGTGCAACCGGCGAGCGGGTCGGCCGCGGGTGCGCCGGCAACGGGGTGCGCCGGGTGGCCGCGGAGCTACGAAATGAGGGCCGACCAAGCTTCAGCAGTACGGGGGCGACGCCTTCGCCTCAGAGAGGGCCCTGGTCCGTAGCAACCTGGGCTGACACCTGGCCTCAGGCCTCCGGCGGCGGCGTCCGTCTGTCGACCTTGCGCGCCGAGCGCAACTGTTTGGCCCGTAACCGCCGCTCACGAGAGGCCCTCGTCGGCACCGTGGGGCGGCGGGACGGGTCGACGCGCAAGGCGTCGGTGAGCCGCTCGGCCAGCCTTTCCAGTGCGATCTGACGGTTGCGGAGCTGCGAGCGCTCATCGACAACGACGACACGGACACTGGGCCCTAGCCGTTCCAGCAGCCGCGCCCGCTGCCGGGGCCCGAGGACGGCCGAGCCGGCTACATCAAAGACGAGCTCCACCCGGGTGTTGGCGGTATTGGCATGTTGGCCCCCCGGCCCTCCGCTGGCACTGAAACGCCACTCCAGCTCGCCCGGGGGGATAACCAGGTGCCGCCCGACCTTGAGGGCGCTGTCGCTGTCCATTTCGATCTATTTCGCTCCCGCCGGCTTGATCGCGGGATTTACCCGCCGATAGACGGTCACAGTGATGCCGGCGCGGACCAAGCTATTCGACCGGCGGCCCGGCCCGCGCACCCCTGGGGACGGTCAGCCCCGTTCCTCCGGCCGGTGCCGCCCGTGCCGCCGCCGGTCCGGTCCGAATTGGCCATTGAACCCCGAAATTCACTCATCCTTCAACCAATGTTTGCCGTGCGTACCTGGCCGTCTACCACGGCCCAGCTATGGTCGGGACCAGACCGGTGTGGCGGAAAGTGCAAATGCCAAAACGTAAAACGTCCAGATTAAAAGTCGGCATTTGGGTCGTGGCGCTGGCGGCCATAGTTGTGCGCGTCGGCCTGGTTGTCATTGGCATGGGCCCTGCCCCAGAGCTGGCCGGGGCGCCGAGGGGCCCGGCTCACAGCGCGGCGACCACCGGTCCGCCGGCATCTTCCGTCGCTGCCCCGACAGCCGCCGTCAGCCACGAAGAGCCAAGCAGCGGCACACCCGGCCGGTCGATAGATGCCTCCACCAGCACATCCACGCTCCCGGCGACGGCGGGCGGGACGACATCACTGTCGCCGTTGACCTCGCCCTCCTTGGTCGAAACGAGCGGCACCCAGGTCTCCGGCACCCAGGTCTCCGGCACCGGCCCTAGCAGTACCGCCCGCTCCGTCTCGGCGTCATCCTCTCCGTCCCCGGTAGTCGCCGCACAAGGCCAGATTGCCCTGGGACCGACGCCTACCGCCTCTCCCGGCGTCCCGCCACCGGCGACCACGTCCTCGGTCCCGGTGCATTCCTTTGCCGGGCTCAACGACCCGCTCACCACCACGACCGGCGCCTCTACGCCTGCCCCGCCGGCATCAGCAGCCGGTGCGGCGGCGACGTCGGTACCTACGACGACGTCGGTCCCTACGACGACGGCGGGCGCGGCGGCAACAACGTCGGTGCCGACAGCAGCGGCCACGATCGCTCCGGCCGGCCAGCAATCTTGGCTCATCCCCGCCTACCAGTACCCGACCTCGGGCCCGTTATGGGCCACCCTCGCTGCTACCCGGCCGGCCTCCCTCCCGGGTTATGTCATCGCAAACGTCGATTCCGGACCAGGCACGACGCTGGACCCGACCTACGCCGCGGCCGTGGACAATGCTGAATCTGCGGGCTGGACGATTGTCGGCTACGTCGATACAGCGGAGGCAACCGTCTCGTTGACAGCGGCGGAAGCACAAGTGAGCACCTGGAAATCGCTTTACGGGGTGGACGACATTTTCTTCGACGACGTGACCGGTACGTCGTTGGACCTCGGCTATTACGAGGCCCTCACCGGTTATGTACATGCGCAGGGCGGCATTGACATCCTCAACCCCGGCACGCCCCCGGGCCCCGGTTACCTCTCGCCGAGCGTGGCCAACGCCATCGTGGTCATGGAGGGCACCCTGGCCGCGTTCCAGTCCACCCCGCCGCCGGACTACCCGTCGTCAGCAACGCAGATCGGCTACATCATCACGTCAGGACCGTCCAGCCAGGACCTGACCTCGACCTTGCAAGCGATCAAGGCTCTGGGTGGGGACCTGGTTTATGTGACGGACCAGGGCGATGATTACAACTCTCTGCCGAGCTATTTCGCCGCCGAGAACAATGCCCTGGCCGCCACCCCCGTTGCCCCGGCCTCCCCACCGACCTCCGTGGCGCCGACGACGAGCGCAGCTATTACAACGGTCTCGGCGACGACCACGTCCACTCTGGCGACGACCGGCCCCCCCACCGAGGCTACCGTAGCTGCAGCTGCGACCACGACCGTGGCGCCCACTACGAGCGCAGCTCCTGCTGTTACGACCGTGCCGTCCCCCGTGGTCTCCCCTCCCGCTGTTACCACGACGGTGCCGTCCCCCGTGGTCGCCGCTCCGGCAGCTACCACGACCGTGGCCCCGGCGACGACCGTCCCTCCCGCCGCCACCACCTCCACGCTGCCTCCGGCGGCGGCAACGACCGCCGCTGCTGCTGCTACCACCACCACCGCTGCCCCAACAACCACGGTGGCGCCACCAGTCCCGGCCGACAACCCATTGACCCCGCCCGCCCGGGTCATGCCCTACAGCGTGTTCAACAGTGACGCCCAGGACTGGGCGGTGAGCGCCGAGTCGTCCCAGTACGTCAGCGACTTCGTAACGGACTACCAGGACAATTACGGGAACGTCGGTGTCAACACGGCGCCCATCTACTGGGTCTCGGCCGATCAGGTGGACTCGCCGATCTCCGTCACCACCGGCTGCAACGACTTCACCTCCGAAACCGGGACCGAGGCGCCCATCCCCACCTACGCCTCCCTGAACGGCTCCTCGGACGACCCGCTCATGATCTACCAACCGTCGACCGGTACGGCCTGGGAGTTCTGGGAAGTCCAGGCCAACCCCGACGGAAGCTACTCGGCCTGCTGGGGGGGCAAGTTGAGCATGTCCACCAGCAATGGTGTATTTCCCAGCCCATTTGGCCTTTCTGCCACGGGCATAAGCTATCTGGGCACGACGATAACCGAGGCCGATGTCGCCTCCGGGTCGATAGATCATGCCATCGCCGTGGCCCTCCCGGGCTGTTATGGCTATGTTTACCCCGCCGATCGTGAAGATTGTCCTTCGCACCCCGACAACGTCCCCGGCCAGCCCCCGGAGGGCCAATGGTTCCGGTTCCCGGCCAACCTGCCCATGCCCTCAGGACTGACCCCGTTCGGGCAAATGGTCTTCAAGGCCATACAGACCTACGGCATGGTGGTGACCGACTATGCCGGCGCCGTGATGCTGGAGGCCGAGCAACCGAGCGATTGGGCGGCCGAGGGCAACTCCGGCACCGATCCCGTCACGGCCAGTTGGGACGGTCAGGCCGAGTACAGCGTCGTAGCCAACCTGCCCTGGTCCGAGCTCCAGGCCGTGCGGCTGGGCTGAGCGCCAAGGCTCCCAGGGCACATCATCAGCAACCGCGGCGCCATCTCCGGGTGGAACTGCCCTGTAGCGTCACCGCCTCGACCAACGCGCAGCGGATTGTCAGTTGCGCCTAAGTTGCGCCTCCCGGCGCGGGTGCCCGGGTTGACCATTGCTCGCACAAGCGGCGGTCCTCGTCCGTCCCGACGAAAAGGCCTAATTGGGCACAGTTCTTACGTACTGGTGGGTTGGCGGCGCCGAGGTGGCGGGTAGCGGGGCGCCCGCGTTGACCAGGCGCCCAGGCGCCCAGGTGAGCCCACCCTCAGTCCAAGAGCCTCCGCCGGCACGTCTCTCGGGTACGCGCCGGCGCGCCAGTGCCGGCCCGCCTAAACGAGCCGGCACGGCAAGACCGGATCAGTCGTTTTCGACCTGGTAGTCCCACTTGGCGACGATGTGGTCACCATCCGGCGCCCACCGCATCAGTCCCTCGCCAACCGGCATCACGGCGCGGAGCTGGAAGCTGAGCTTCTGGCCCGTCACCAGGACAGAGGGTAGTTTCGGTTGCCCGGGGACGAGATAAGGCTTATACGCGGCCCCGAGATGGTTGATGCTGTCGAAGTCGGCTACGGCGATGGGCACCCGGCCCACCACGTGGGAAAATGAGATCGTCCACGTGCAGGTCGTGTAAGGCATTTGGTTGGGCAGGCCCTCACCGGGCACGACGGGCCCATTGACGACGGCGAGCACGGAGAACCTGGCCGCCCGCACCTGTACGTAGTCGCCCTCCACCGTCAGCGCCGGGCTGGCGACGGTGCCGACCAGGATCTGGTCCACCGGGTGACCGATTACCTCTTTGGGGATCCTGGACGCGGCGTCGGCCAGGTCGGGACGCGACTTGGTGATGAGGCCGTAGGTCCCAAAGCCGAGCACAGCGAACAGCACGGCAAAAGTACCCACGATCAAAATTGTGGGCAGTCTAAGGGGAGAACGGCCGGAACGACCGGGCCTTGCGGCCCGGTCGTTGCCTGCAACTCCAGAAGGAGGAGCTACTTCGTTCATACGCTAGCGACGGCCTTCCGGCGGCGACGGCTCATGAACAGGACGCCACCCAGAAGCGCTATCCCGCATGCCGGCAGAGCGACGGCCAGCGGGGCTTCGGGCAGGGCGTTGGGCGGTGCCGTAGGTTGCCAACCGTTGCCGCTCGGCGCGCTGAACACATCTGCACCGAAGGGCGCCAGGCCGACCTGAGCGGCGTAGCCGATGTGCCCCAAGCCGTCAAGACCGCCGCAGACAGTCCCGGCCGGGAGGCTGACATCCGTCGAAGTCCCGGCACAGCTCGAGACATCGAAGAGGTCCTCCATGGTCCGCAACCAGCTGTAGTGGTTGTAGTAGGTGGTGGAAACGGTACCGGGGGTGATGTACGGGCTGATGAGCACGCTGCCGGTGTCACCACCGCCGGGCGTCGGGTCCGTGGCATCGAACAACGGGTCCGAGGTGTCCCCCGCGGGCAGGTCGTTCGGGTCGCCCTCGGCGCTCAGCGTGACGCTGCTTACCGCTCCCGACGGGTCGAGCGCGACGCCTGAGGCGTTGACGAGCTGGAACGAACCGGTGACAGTCGCCCCTCCGCTGGTGGCCGGGAAGAGCGGGCCGCTGTCGGTGACCGCGCCCACGAACGCGCCAGCCGGGATGTTGGTCCCGGTCACGGCCCGTCCGGTGTCGTCGCCGATGATCGAGTTGTCGGTGATGACGTTGGAGCTGGCACTACCGGACACTCCAGCCGAGGCGCCGTCGGTACGGGCTCCCGGGCTAGAGCCTGAGCCGCCCCTTACGATGCCGGGGACGCAGTCCGCCGGGACCAGCGTCGGGGTGGTCTGGGTGCACACCGGCGGGCGGTCGATGAAGGAGTTGTTACCGGGACCGGGGTAGAGCTGGTCGCCGGAGCTGTTGGTGCTGAGCGTCGAGTTCGGGCCCCAGGGCTCGACGTTGACGTTGGTACCACCGATGTTCTCGCCGGCGGCGTCGGCCGTTACGCCGTAGGCACCGTAGACCGAGTCAGCCCCGGGAGCGCTCGTGCCGGCCGCCCCGAAGGTCGGGGTGTTGGCGGAGTAGGGCGTGTAGTTGGGGTTGTTGGTGCTCGGGGTGTTGGTGTTGCCGAGAAGGTTCGAGGTCGTGAACCCGGAGGGGGCGGTAGTCCCCTGGCCGTTGGGGCCGGTCGTCGGCACGTTGTTGAAGCTGTTGCCCGAGTAGGTGAACGACGGCTCACCCTCGTCGAAGGTGATGTCGATCAGGCCATGGGCGTAAGCTGCCGAGTCCTCGATCAGCGGGACGTAGTAGGCCAGGAACAGGTCCGAGGCGTACAGGCCACCGGTGTAGTTCCTCGGCGTCGTTGCCTCAGGGTCGAAGGCGGGCAGGCCGGCCGGGCGGTAGATCGGGTCGTTCAGGTTGACGGTCCCGTTGGAATTGAGGCCGAAGGCGCCCGAGAGGTTGTTGCCCTTGCACGTCGTGTCGTGGGCGTCACTGCAGTTATTGGGGGTGATCCAGCTGAACGCCGGCACCGTGTTGTTCTGCAGGTCCTGGACGAGACCGTCGGTCGGGCTGTCGAGGTTGGCGATGTGGTTGGCATCGCAGTTGGTGCCGCTAGCCGGTTCGGTCAGCGCCGGGCCGGTGGCGCCGGTGGTCGTGTTGTAGCTGCCGATCAAAGACTCGAACCACGGGAAGGGGAAGTGCTTGGCCACGTACTGGTCCGAGTACTGGGGGTCGTTGGTCGTCCCGGTACCGGCCACCAGCGATGCCGCCGTATAGGTCGAGGTGTCCTGGACGCCGATCTCGTACGTCGAGCCCGAGGCCGGGGCCGTCGCCGGGGCCGAGAACGTCAGGGTAGTAGCCGTGTTCGAAGCCACCGTCGCGTGCTCTCCGGCGCCGGTGCCACCGGTGATGAGCAGTTCGTCACCGGCATATTGATTGGCCGTCCACGACTGGGAGGTATCAGTGAGGGTCGTGGTGGTCCCGCTGGTGGCCGTAGAGGACACCAGGGCACTGGCGACCGGGTACCCCTCCGCCCCGCTCAAGAAGGTCGGGTTGCTGACGGGGTTTTCCGTCGCCGAGCCGGGAGCGCCGCACGGCCCGTTGTCACGGTTGGGCACGGCGTTGTTGACAAACGTCGTCGAGCCTTCGGGCTGGGCGCCCCCCAGGTCCTGGGCATAGCCCTTCCAGCTGACGCCGGCCAGATTGAACTGGTCGAACAGGGTCTCAATCTCGCTCGGGTAGGTGCAGCCGTTGGTCGCCGCCGTGGAGCCGAGGGGGGCATTGGCCCCGCTCGGCTGGCTGGCGTTCAAAAGCGAGCTCACTTGGCCGAAGTTCCAGTTGGGTGTGGCCCCGCCCACGGTGCCGGTGCCGCCGTCGGAAATGTCCATGGCACTGGTGATGATCGTCGAGTTCGAGCCCATCGGCACGTTGGCGTCACTGCAGTCTTCCTGGGTGTCCTCTTCGGGTGCCTGCCCCGAGACCAGGGAGATGTAGTTGTCCATGCTCGAGTGGCCGGTACCGTAATAGTTCTCCAGCAGCACACCCTCCGAAGGCAGTGTCTGCCAGAGGTAGGAGTTGCTGTTGAGGCCGGTGAAGGTCTCGTCGAAGGACTTGTTCTCCAGGATGATCAGCCACACGTGCTGTACCTGAGCCGAGGTCACGGGGAGCGTGTCGAGGGTGGTGGCAGAGGCCGGTGTGGCCGTTACCACCGTGGTCGGGACCAGGGCGCCGGTGATGAACAGGCCTGTCACCATTGCCCCCATGGCCGTCCGGAAACGACCTTTGGTTTTGCGGAAATTGGACATGCTCCGGACGCTAAACGAACCGGCCTGCAGCTTCGAGGTGCTCAAGCATCATGGCGGTGAACGACCAATGAACATTTCCAGTGAGAGGCCGATGAGCTTTGCCTGAGGAGAACCTGAGATCCTTTGGGGAACTCCAGGTGAAATTGTGGCGGCTGGCGAACGGCGGCAGGGTGAACATCCAATTAACTGACGGGGATATCCCCAGTGCGGACCTTCGGCTCTATACGTGGCCTCGCCGCTTTTTGTAACCTTCGGCGCATGACCGTCCCGCGCCCATTCGGTCGTGCTCTATCCGCCAGCCTTCTGCTGGTAGTGGCCGCCGTCGGCACCTCCTGCGGCTCGACCAAACCAAGCTCGGCGGCCACAGGAGGGGCAAAGCCGCCGGTAGCGCAATCAGGTGCGGCTCGCTCCTCCGCCCCGAGGAAGCTCTTGGTCCCCAAGACGTCGTCCGTCCAAGACGGCCGGTACTTTACCGACCTGGCCAAGGCCGACCCTGGGCTCGCCACTTACGTGCAGGCCGATGGCAATGTCGCGCTGCGCGCCCTGCTGACCGATGGGTCGGCGTTCTGCGCCTTCCTGCAGGGCGGCGGGGGCATCGATAACGCCATGGCCGCCGTGGTCATAGGCGCCAAGAGCGTAGAGCCACAAACCCACCTTCCCTCGACGATGACCACCTTCAACGCCATCGACGCCGTCTCGCTGCTGACGCTCTGCCCTGGGGACCAGAAGTTGGTGCCCGTCGCCGACCGCTCCCGGATCCAAGCCCTCGGCAAAGCCCTCTCCTCTGAAGCGAGCTGATTGTCCCGAAATCGTTAGGCTGCTGGGCCGGCCGAGGCCTGAACAGCCTTTAGGCCTGAAGCGCCTTTAGGCCCGAGAAGCCCGGCGGCGCGAGCGCCAGGAACCCAGCACGAGCAACGACCCCGCGGACAAGACGGCCGCTGCGGGCAGGGCCGGCAGGTAAGGCGATTCAGGCACTTGACCGTTGGCCGGCTGCACGATCGGTTGCCAGTCCGGCTCGCTGTCAAAGCTTATGCCAGTGGTGTTCTGTGCGCTCAAGTCCTCCATGTCACTGGCTTGCCACGTGCCATTTGTCTCCGGGATCAGCATCTCGGAATAGACGGTGGAGCCCTTTTTTGACTGGACGAAAGCGATCTCGGTGCCGTCTGGGGAGAAAACGGGTTCGGTGCTTATCGCCGACGAACTGCTGCTGGCCTGGGCCGGGATGACGGGGTAGCCTGCCGGCGTGGCGCCCGTCGGGTTACTGATGACGAACAACGTGTTCCCCCCGCCGCGCGTCGAGTTGAATACGACGTTCTGCCCGTTCGGGCCCCAGTCGGGAAAAGCATCGACGCCCGTGGCATACTGCGACCCCGCCGGGAAGGCTTCGACCGAGATGTTGGTGTCGGTAATGGTCGATTGCTGGTTGCACGGGTTGGAGCCCGAGGTGAACTTGATCCCGCTCAGGAGATGAAGGTCGCCGTCAGCGCCGGCGTATATGGCCTTGGTCGGGTCCGCGGGGTCAAAAACCACCCGGCTGCCGCTGCCGTCGCTCGAGTTGTCGGGCAGTAGGCCCACCCCGGGCGTGTACAAAGTACACACGGTGCTCGCCCCCCCCGGCGCCCACAGCGTGTCGATCGAGGTGTTGTCACGGTTGAACACCACCGTCTTGCCATCGGGGGCGACACTGGGCGAGTAATCGTTGTGCGTTTCTTCGCCTGGGATGGCCGAAAGCTCCGTGGCGGGGTTGCTCGCCGACTCCGGGTCATTGGCCGGGATAGAGAAAATGGCCCAATCGCCGGCCGTGTCGCGGTCGCTGGAAAAGTAAACGGTGGCCCCGTCTGGGCTGTAGAAGGGCTCCACGTCACCGCCACCAAGAGTCAGGTCAGATGTTGCGCTGGAGTCACCGCTCGACGTACCGATGCCGGGGTCGGACAGGTTGACCTGGTAAATGGCGATGTTGTTGTTGCGAGTCGAACTGAAGGCCACATCACCATTGGTCCCCGGGTACGCGGCCTCGGCGACGGGGACGACCCATAGAGTGGCGACAGCGCCGGCCAGGACGCTGGCAGCAGACGCTCTGGCGATAAGACGAACGACCATCAACAATTGTCGCGCCGACAACCAGTTGTCCGTACCGCCGGTAAGTGAACGGTAAACGTCATAGTCACGAATGTTCCCCGAACAACAGGACTCACAGCACTTTGGCCACCCCCTACCGTGGTGATGACCAGGAGGGCGCCACTATCTCCGCGGCTGGCTTGTCCATGTCTCAAGCTGGATTGGCGCGGCAACGAGCGGAAAAAGACTAAGCGTCAGCTTTCGCCAGGATGCTCATGACTGGGTCCCCCGCCAAGATGTAGTCGTCGCAGCCATTGTTGGTACCGGCGCCGTAGGTCCAGGGCACCCAACCTGCCGCGCCGGCCGAGAGCGCGGCGTGGAGCTTGGCCGCCATATCATGAGCTCGCTGTGCCAGGGAGGTTGGGCAGCCAACGCCGGCGGAGATACCCACCTCACCGACCACCAACGGCTTGCCCGCCTGCCTGGCGTCCGCTATCGCCGCCGTCAACTGAGCGGGCATGGCCTGGTCAGGGTTTCCATAGTCGTGGAAAGAGGCGACATCGACTCCTGTCGCTTCGTCGATGCGCAGTTCTCCGCCTCCCGCCCAGCCGCACTGTTCATTGCTAAGTGCTCCCGTTTCGACCAACGCGCCCGGGTCAACCTCGTGGATCTGGGCGCCGACACGGTCAAACCAATCGACCAGGGTGGCCGTGGCGTCCGCCGGGCACGACTTGTGGCTGTAACACTCGCCGCCGCTATAACCGGGGGCGCAATCTGCCGCTTCGGGTTCGCCCATCGGCTCCCACATCAAAATGGCGGGGTTGCCGGCGTAACGGCTGACAACCTCCTTGAGGTAAGTCCAGTACGAGCTGCGCCGATAACCGTCCGGTCCCGTGTAGGGCTGCATGTAACCCTCTTGGTACCACTCGTCTGTCTTGAAAACTCCCCCGTCGCACGTGCCACCCTCGCCGCCAAGGCCCACTATGAGACGGACGTGGGTGGTGCTCTGGTCGGCGGCCTCGACCACGCGGTCGAGGGCCCGCCAGTCGCGATTGACCATGGTGCGGCTGATGCCTGGGCCCTCATCGATGGTCGCGTCCTGGCCGAAACCCACGCGGGCCACACTGTCCGGGGGCAAGGAGTCAAAGAACGGCAACAGGTCGAAGTATGCGCCACATCCGCCGTTGACCTGGTAGTCGGTCGCGGCCTGGGGGACGTTGATGCCGATGAAATGCCAAGGCTGGTCATGGAGGGACAGCAAAGTGCCCTCAGCATGCACGCCTGCCGGCGCCTTTTCGGACGGGTGCGACGGCTGCGAAACGACCACCGGGTCCGCCATTGGTGTCACCAGACTGACCGCCGTGAAAAAGATGGCGGCGCCGAGGCTAACGATATGTGCCCACCTGAGTGACCGAGTGGCGTACATGGTCTCCTTCCCGGGCGGTGACCGGGTCGACGGCCGCTCCCGTCCCGGTCACTTTCATCGGCGCCTGCGCCATCGCCCTGTTGCTCTGGGGCCTCAATTTCGGGATATACCCCGCAGCCCGCCGCCGGCATCCGGGCGGTCGCCTACACTCGGGAAAGTGACCGATGCGAGCGGCGTTACAGAGCCGTTCCAACATCTTTCTCTTCGCGCCGAGCTGAGGGAGGCGCAGCAACGTATCGACCGCGCTGCCCGGCAGCTTGAGCTAGCGGCCCAGCTCGAGGCCCGCCTGGAGACCGTGCTCCTGGGACCGTCCCCAGAGGGGTTCACTTTGGGGCCGTCCCCGGCCCGCCACGCCACCGAACTTCAGGCGACGGGCATCCTCCTTGAAGCCGAGCTGCGGGCGGCAGAGATCCTCAATGCCTCGGCTGATCCGGAGGGGGGCGCCCCCGGGCCCGCCGTCCCCTCCATCGGCACAGACGTAGCCCGGGCTATCGAGCACCATCTCCAGGCGCTGGCCGACGTTGAAAAAAGCCTCGTCGAACTCGGGACGAGAGCTCTACAGCTGGAAGAAGGCGATGGCGCGGGTGCGTTCGACTCCCCCGGTACCAGCCAGGCGGACGGTCGAGGCCGCCCCGGCGGCAGTGTGTTCCCCATCCCCGGCCCTCTGCCCCCTCGCCACGAGGGCGAACCTTTTTAGCTCGGCCCCCTGCAGAGGACCGGGATCACCGAAGGTTTGTGTGCGCTCGGCGCGACCAGACCGACGCTCGACAGCCGGGCCTCGTTCTCCAATAAACCTGCCAGGTTGACCTGGCGCCAAGAAAGTCGACGACGCGCAGCTGCGAGCGTAGGCTTGACTTGTGGAAGCCGAGCCGCGGGCGGACCGTTCTGTGAGCGGATCTCCGGCCCAACAGCTGCTCGGGCTCTCGCTGAAGCAAGCGGTAGACGTCGAGCTGAAGCCGTCGTACCCCGCGCCCACAAGGGAACTGGCCCGCTTTGATGAGCTAGCGACCCGTCTGGCAGAGGCCGAGGAGAGTTATGCGGTTGCCGTCCGCGCTGACGCGGACGCGGCGGTGGCGGCAGCCACGGCCCTGGCGAAGTTGGACGGCGTGCTCAGCCAGCGCTACCGAGTCAGTGCCCTCCTCGACCACGTACGGAAGTATGGCCGCGGCAACGCTTCGGCAGCCATGCGCCAAGCCATGCAGCTACAGGCCGAACTGGCCGCGGCCGAAAACGACAACCGCCAGGCCGTCCGCCAGGCGGAGGAAATTTCCGAGGTGACCCGAGTCGCCAGCCTCAACGCCCTGCTGGCGCGAGAGGCGGCCCACATCGCTCTGCGGTCCGCTATGCCGATGATCAGCGCCGAGGCGCCGGATTGGGGCCCTGACATCCCACTGCCGGTCCTGGTGTCCAACTATCGCGACGCTCTGGTGAAGGCGATGGTCGCGACCAAGGCGATCGAGGTCGAGGCCCGGAGCTATGGTCCGCCCGCCCAGCCGGTAGACGCCTCTGAGCGAGCTCGCCCCTCTAAGCCATCCGCGCCACTCGACCCCTCTGATTTGCCAGACCAGCCCGATCTGGCGGACCAGCCCGATCTGGCGGACCAGCCCGACTTAGAGTACGGGCCCGACCTACGGGATCACTCAGGGAACGACGAGCGGCACGACTCAGACCCCGCCCATAGCCCTTCGGGGAAACTGCTCGCCGAAGACATAGCCTTCACAGACGAGGAGCTCTTGACGGCGTTGCGCTCGCGCCTGGCTGAGCTCGAGCACCAGGCAGACGAGCTTGACAGCCAGGTCGTGGCCGCCCAAGAGCGGCTGGGGACGCTGGTCAAAAAAGCCCGGGCGCGCTCGGAGGACGCTGAAGGTGCCCTTGTCGCCACGATGCTGTCGTGGGCGCGCGAGGAGGCGGTGGCGACCCTAGAGGATGCGCGTCGGCGGGCGGCCGAGCTCGGCATGGGCGCCGACGCCCCGAACGGCCTCGGCGCTCTCGGCAAGCTGCTGGTCACCCACTTCGAGTTGCAGGAGCGCCTCGTCAACCTGACCGCGGAGATGGCCCTCGAAGTCAGATCGTCAGACTGAAGGCGTCAAGACAGTCGTACCGCTGACAACTTTTGTTAGCTTTTTGTGAGCCAGAAATTCACCGTACGTTCAGCCGTTCTCCACTCAGGGGCAAGCTCGGTCGACAATGCTGGCCGACGTGCCAAGGCCGTGGACTTGTTGCTCCATGCGCGTGGGGGGGGCACCAACGATCATGACAAGCGCGCCACCTCACTGGTGATGCCTACTTCAACGAGGCCGCCGGTGTCTCTCGGTTGCGCCGCGCACTCAGGGTGAGGTAAATACCGTGACGGCCGTCATCGTCCCGCCCACACTCCCACGCCCTGCCGCACCACCTGTACCGCCCACGAAGACGGCGACCGCGGTGGCTCCCGCGCGACCGGGGTGGCTCGCTCCTGTCGTGAGGTTTTGGCCCCTGGCGCTGGCGTTGATGGCGCTGGGGATCTACGTCGCCGCAGGCTGTTTTATGCTCTTCTCCGTCCACTACGAGATCGGCGACGCATTGTCGCGGTCCGAAGATGCGCGTGAAGTACTTTTCAGCCGCGACCCACACCTGGCGGCTTGGGGGTTTGTTTGGTTCCCGCTCCCGGTGGTGTTGCAACTGCCGTTCATGGCCGTCATGAGCCCCCTCAACCAGGCCGCGCTATCCGGCCCCCTCAGTACTGCTGCTTGCGGCGCTGTCACCGTCCTGGTCCTGGTCAAGTTGTTCCGCCGGCTCGGCCTCTCCGAGCCGGTTGTGGCTGGGTTGACGATTACCTACTGCCTCAATCCTGTCATCATCTTCTACTGCGGCAACGGCATGAGCGAAGCATCGTTTTACCTGGCAGCCTCCGTGTTCCTTCTGGGGATCGTCGCCTGGTTCCAGGAGGGAGGCTCGCTCTCGCTCATTTTGGTCTCCATGGGCCTCGCCGCATCCATGGCGATCCGCGAGGAAGCCCTCGCGCTTGTGCCGTTGGTCGCTGCCCTGGTCGCCTTCCGCGAGCGCAGCTGGGCGCGCCGAGCCAAGGTGGCGACCCTGGTTGCTCTTCCGGGTGTTTTTGTGTTCGGCCTGTGGACCTTTGCCAACTGGCTGATCATGGGCAATCCTCTCTTCTGGTACGACGGACTGAGCACCGAAGCCACTCCCCCAGGTAGCGCGTCCTGGCTGCCCGCCCACAAGAGCCTTGCGACCGGAGTCGTCTATGCCGCCCGCTACACCTGGGCCTTTGTCCCGGCGCTGGTCATTGTCCTGCCCCTTCTTTTCCTCATCGTGTTGCGTCATCGACGCCGGCTTTGGGCGCTCGTTAGCGTTGTGGGTGCCGCGGCCGTGTTCCCTGGACAGGTCGCTGCCACCATGTCTGAGAACAAGAGCTGGGGAGACCCCCGCTACTTCGCCTCACTCACGGTCTTTGCCACCGTAATCCTCGCGTTGGCGGCGCGCGAAGCAACAGCCATGCGCTGGGGCGGCGCGCCTGCTCGCCGGGTTATATGTCTGTCATTGGTCTGCCTGGCGGCGCTTAACGCTGCCAGCGGCACGCTCAATGACCTCAACCCCAGGACGACCCCGGTAGAGGATGAGTCCCGAGCGTTCCGAGCGGCTTTCGGCCTGCCTCAAGCCAAGATCGTATACGCCGCTGTCCCGATCGTCGAGTGGCACGGGTTCGACAGCTATATCGACCCGTACCTCTCCAAGGGTCAGCTGATCATGGTCGACACGTCCACCGCCTTCCCAGCCCCGCTTTTTTCGAGGTACCCGGGAGGATGGATCGTTCCCAGCAACCGAGATTATCAGGCGCTGTCCGAGAACTTTTCCGGCCAGTTCCAGTGGCTCCTACAATCGCCCACAGCAGCGGATGCCCAGACCGCCGAGATCAACCAAGCGCTGGGCTCGACTGACGGTGGCCGCTGGAGCAAGGTGGAGTACTTTGGACCAACGGTCGGCGAGCTCTACCGCTGGGTGCCGAACAGACCACTCTAAAACGATTGGGGATGAGCTCATGACCTTTGTGGACCGGCGACTTCAGGATTGGCGGATCCTCGCGGCGCGTCGTTGGCTCCATCACGGGGACCGGGTGCTCGACGTCGGCTGCGCCGACGGCACCCTCTTTCGACGACTGCGCTGGCTGCGCGACGGGGTCGGTATAGATCCGATGGCCGATCCGGGTCATTTCACTTGGTCGCACCGGATCCTGCGGGGTAATTTCCCCGGCGACGTGGATAGCAACGAGCGCTTCGACGCCATCGTGGCCTTGGCGGTTTTCGAGCACGTACCAGAAGGTGAGGGGAGCCAGTTCGCGAAGGCTTGCCGCCACCATCTCCTCCCCGGTGGCCGGGTCGTCCTGACGGTGCCTGCACCAGTAGTCGACCGAATGCTCCATTTGCTGATGCGCCTCCACATCATCGACGGCATGGAGGTCCACCAGCACTGGGGACTTCGGCCGTCTGATATCCCGGGCATTTTCGAAAAGCACGGCTTTCAGTTGGTGCGCCGGCGCCGGTTCGAGCTCGGGCTCAATCACCTCTTTGTCCTGGCTGTCCCGGGCGAGGGAGAGTAGTCACTCCCGCTGTGAGTGATTGCCAAAAGGTGCTGGTGCACACAAAGCAAACCACCGCCCGTGGAGCGGTGCTCACCCGGCCTGAGAGGCTGGCTTTAGGCTGCTGGCCTCATGGCGTCGGCCTAGCCGGTGCTGTCGCCCCCACGACGGCCTTCGCCAGCCCGTGGCGGGTCTTCTCCCAGTACGCCGGGGCGAAGAAGACCTGCACCAAGGCTTTGTAGGCGGCCACCGACATCATGACCCAGTAGACGGGAGTCAACAGGGCGGCAACGAAGAGCGAATCATCGACCTCGATGGCCTCCAGCATGCAGGTGAATGTGAACAGGAAGTTGCCGGCGAGCCAGCAAAATAGGCCCAGGAAGTACAGAGGTGCGGGGAACACAGCCATCAACCAGGCGGGCTTGACGACGAACCAGACCACGGTCAAGGTCCAGAAAATCGGGTTGACCATGGCCATGAGCGGGGTACCCCCGACGAAAAGCATGAGGAACAGGAGACGGCGCGTACCCAGGAGGCGCTGCGACTCCCGGAAGTCGCGCATGTGGACCAGAAAGGTCTGAAGATAGCCCTTGTACCAGCGGGAACGCTGCTTAGCCCAGTTGACGAAGTCGCTGTTCGCCTCTTCCAGCGTCAACGAGTCCATTACCTCGCTGCGGTAACCGGCGCGACTGAGCCTGACCCCGAGATCGGCGTCCTCGGTCACGTTGTAGGGGTCCCAGGCGCCCAAGTCGAGCAGGACTTCCTTGCGAAAGTGGTTCGAGGTCCCCCCCAAGGGTATGGGGACACGCAATTTCGACAAGCCGGGCAGCATTTGGCGGAACCACATGCTGTACTCGACCTGGAACCAGCGCGTGATGACGTTTTGGCCGCCGTTGAAGAAGCCGAGGCGGGCCTGCAGACAGGCCACCTCGGGCGGCAGCCGTGAGAGGGCGATAGCCGCTCTGCGCAGTTGTAAGGGGTCCGGGCGGTCTTCTGCGTCGAAGATGGTGAGGAAGGTCCCAGTGGCATGGGTCAGGCCGTAGTTGAGCGCCTTGGGCTTCGTGCGTGGCCCGCCCGGGGGGACGATCAAGATCCGGAGGTCCGCCGCGGCCCCGATGGCCACGCGGGCGGCGGCAATTGTCGCGGAGTCATCGGCTTCGGCCAGAAGAAGGATCTGAAGGCGCTCGGCGGGGTAATCCAGGTGCCGGAGGTGCTCGACCAGCGATGACATCACTTCGGGTTCGCGGAACACCGGCACCATCACCGTGTAGCTGTCGAAGACCTCATCAGGGGTGCCAAGGGCCTCGGAGTCCGGGATCTTGATCAAGGCCGTGCCCCCGAGCGAGATCTTGAACAACCACAGCCGCACGACCATGGACGCCACATAGGCCACCGTGCAGAAGGCGACAAGACCGAGCAGCACAACGTGCGGCGCCAGGACCAAACCGACGAGCAGGGCGGCACCACCAGCCGTCAGCGCGTCGCGCTGGCGGGCCCCCAGCGTGCGTCGGGCCGAGAGCGAGGGCGAGGCGATGAACAGGCCGTCCGTGCTGAAACTGACACGATCGCGTTCTGTCGCCCACTGGCGAGCCACCCGTCCACTACCTACCCGTGGGCGAAAAAGAGGCAACCTACGGCGTACCATCAACCCGCCCGTGAGGCAAAATACGCCCACGGCCAGCAAAACGATGGTCCTTACCGGCATGCTTTAGCCCTCATCAGCACCATATTGCCCGACGAGCCCACCGAAGACGGGCCCTCACGCCAGGACGATCGTCTGGGACGCACCGGCCCGCTCGAACGGGGCCCGAAAGAACGCCAGGAAGAAGGAGCCGAAGCCGAGCTGGGCACCGAGGACGATGAGACCCAGCCCGAACCCGCCCAGTTGTTCGTCAAGCCACTTCCCCCCCATGAGGCCAAGAATAGAGCAGGCAGCCACAGCGGCCCCGAGCAAGCCGAGGACGAAGCTAACCAGCAAGCCGCGCTCCAACGTGAACACCCGCTCCACGAAGCGGCTCGCCGGGGATTCGGCTTCCAGGCCGACGTGGCGGGCATACGTCTTGGCGAACAAGCCCAGGACCAGTAGTTGCATACCCAACAGCATGACGCACACGGCCAGGGCGCTCAAGCGCAAGCCAAGTTGCGACGAGCCCAGCCCGAGCAGCAAAGCCTGGGCGGAAAAGCCGGCCCCGAAAAGCAGTAACCCGGGCCAAATGAAAACGTGCAGCGGCGAGAGCAGCAACAGGAACCGCATGTGCCGCCAAGCGTCGGGCAAGGACTGCAGCTTTGATTCGCCGGTACGCGGGTGGTAGACGATCGGCACTTCGGCGACATCGAGCCCGGCACGCGCCGCCTTGACGACAATCTCTGAGGCCAGCTCCATGCCCTCACAGCTCAGGCTCAATTGTTGGAGGGCCTCGCGCCGGAAAGCGCGCAGGCCGCTGTGAGCGTCACTTGACTTGAGCCCGAAGAGAAGGTTGAGCATCCCGGTAAGGATGGGGTTGCCGATGTGGCGGTGGCTCCATGTCATGGCGCCCGGCTTGATCTGGCCCCGGAAACGTGAGCCCAGAACATAGTCGGCACCGGCCTGGAGGGGCGCGATCAGGGCCGGGATCTGGGTGAAGTCATAGCTGTCATCAGAGTCGCCCATCACGACGATCTGGCCCCGGGCTTCGGCGAAACCCTTCCGGTACGCGTTGCCGTAGCCGCGCAGCGGCTGATGGACGACGCGCGCCCCTGCCCGCCGGGCGATCTCCACCGACCCGTCCCACGAGCCGTTGTCGGCGACCACCACTTCACCTACAAGGCCGGAAAGGCGGATGCCCTCAAAGGCCTTAGCCACGCACGTACCGACGCTCTCAGCCTCGTTAAGACAAGGCATGACGACCGAAATATCCAGTTGTTCTGCCGTTAAGGTTGGCCCTTGGGGGACGGGCCCTGAGTCGCCGCCGACCATGACCAGACCGGCCTTGGCTGCATTGCTCCCAGGAGTAGGGCTCTTGTGGTACGGCCGCTGGGTGCGCACGACGCGAGTATTGCTGATGGATCTTGCGTCCCAGTAGAGGCCCGATGAACGGTAACTGAATTCTTCGGTCACAGAGCCGAGATGTCGCAAAATCCTGCTCTGACGGCTGGCTCGAACGGGTTAGAGCAGGCTAACAAGGGCCGTCAGCAGTACCACAGCCCCGACGGCCACCAGTACGGCGGCCAGGACCATGCGCCCCGCCGCCCGCGTCCCTCGGGCGTCGGCATCAGCCATGCCGAGCGCCTCGCCGTCGTTGACGAAGCGCTCCCACGCCTGGCCGTCCTGCCCGAGCCCACCGGCAGCTCCCACCAGTACGCGCTCTGCCGGGCCCGGGGTTTCATCGGCCCTTGCGGGGAGTTCGGGGCCGGCGGTACCGAGCGTGCTGCATAAAGCACGGAGCGGCGTCACGGAGTTGCGCGCCGGCTCGATGGGCGTCGCCTGCTCTTCGCCGGTGGACGCGGCGAGAAGCCGCACAATGGCCTCCCGGCTCTCGGCCAGGCGCTGCACGAGCACCTCAAGGTCGCGCGCGATTTCGTCCTTACGGCGAGCCATTCTGCGGGCTTCGATGGCTGAGCCCTTGCTTATATTGCTCATGCGGCTGCCTCGCTTTCGATGGTCTCGGTCGTCGCGGCTTTTTGCCCCTTAATGATCTCACTCGCGAACACGGTCAGGAAATCGCGGTCGACGGTGAGGCGCTCGTCGAGGCTCAACGCCGCCGTGCTCTTGACACCGGTCTTGGGGTCTTGCACGGTGGCCAGCGGGCCGTCCTGGACGTAAAGCACCACGCGTTCGTAACGCGTGGCGGTCGGGTTGCCTTCAGTCCCCAGTACAGGCCAAAGCCAGTACAGCACGGACCAGTCGCCATATTGCGAGGAGTCGTAAGAAAGAGACTGACCGGTAATGCCGCCCCCGAGGTTTTCGTCGACGGTGGCGCGCTCGGACCAGCCATGGAAGTTGTAACAGTCCTGAAGAGTAAAGGCGTTGAAGCCCGAGATACCCGAGGCATTGATGACGTCGGCGGTGACCGGGACGGTGGCTCGTAGAGCGCCGTCCTGGCTGGTCGGCCGGTAGAGGTAGCGGTACCAAAGCGAGTCCAGGCCGAACTCGGGCTTGCCGTTTTGGAACTGGGCCTCGTAGCTCCACGTCCAGCCTGGGACACGGGCCGGGTTGACAAGGAACGACGTGAGCCTCGGCTCTCCGACGGCGGTTTCGACGAGGTTATAGTCCTTGAGCGAGGTGTCCCCCACACCAATGCCCACCGATGCGACGACCACGAAAATGGCGACGGCGGCGATAGCGGGCACGGGGAGCACCCCGCGGCGGACAACGGGTTCATCGGCGCGGCGGCGGCCCCCCCCGGCGAAAGGGGCGAGACGAAGGCCGGCCCAACGGTGGGCCAGCGCCCAGAGCGTGACGCCGGCGCTGAATGTAATGAGACCGATCACCGGGTGGAATACAGTGAGTGCGACCTTCTCGCCCCACTGCCTACCGGCCCAGAAGATGAACATGATGCGGCCGAGGTTGATCGCCCACAACAGTGGTAGGCCCGCCAACAGCCACAACATCTTTCTTAGTAGCGGGCCATGCATCATGGCCGCAAAGAGCAGGCCGATCAAGAGGAAGCCCACGAGGCCATCCACGCCCGAGCATGCCGTGACCACGGCCAGGGGGAAGCTCGACCCGTGATGGGTGACGGTGAACAGGGGGTCGCCGGGGACCACATCGGCCTTGGCCACTGGTATGTACTTGAGGATGTCTCGCAGCGCGTCGACAGTGAAGTTGGTGTACCGGACGAGCGTGGAGGCGAGCACGACGGTGTACAGGGCGGGCAGGGCAAGCAAGAGGTAGAGCACGGCCAGGCGTTGCCGCCAGAGCACCCGGGTACCGAAAACTATGGCGACGAGGCCGGCGACGAAGAGGGGCACGGCCAGGAGGTCGACCCGCCACTGCCAAAAGGTGGCCGACATGTGGTGAGGTAGCAACATGGTGATGGCCGCCGCGACCAGCAGCAGCGGTACCCCCACGATGTAGTCGACCTGGCGGTCGTAGATGTTCGGCTCCTCGACCTTGGGGGTCATGTACGCCGCCGCCAGAGCGAGGGCGAAGACCGGCACCAGACCGACGTAGGCCAGGGGGGATTGCACGTCAAGCTGCTCGAGCAACGTGAGCAACGAATAGTGATAGGCGACCAGGGTCCCGCCGATGACAAGCGACAGCTGGACAACGGTCCGGCTGGTGTGGTCTAGACAAACCCACCAGCTGCGTTGGCGCTCCCGCCACGTCTTAAATGGGACGCCGAAAGTCACGTGTGCTATCTGCATCTGCCTCCATACAACTCGATGGAGCCGGGGGAAGAGAAGAGGAAATATTGGCCGACGTCGAGCGCCGAGGCTCTGTCAGGGCGTTCGAACACCGGCCACCGGAAAGTTTGGCTGGACGGCACCCAAAGTTAACCCAAACGACACCTTCCCGCCATCCCTGCAACAAGAAGCTGAGCAATTGTAGGTGCAAACCCGCAGAACGCTTGGAGAAGCCGTGGACCGTCAGGTTGTCGAAGGGCCGCGCCACCGAGCCGCTTACACCCTTGAGCAAGGCGTCTGGCTGGCGACGTGCCGGATATGTGGCTTTACCGCAAGGGACGTCAGCCGCAGCAGTGCGGCGACGTGGTTCCTCACCCACATCCGCGAAGTGCGGCGCCAGCACAAAGCGGACGAAGAAGAGCTCAGGGCAGCGGCGGCGTGGGAGGGCCACGAGATCGACGTGCGGGAACCGGCCGTCGAAGCCTACGCTGACAAGCCCCGTGCAGGGGACAGGCCCCCCCCAAGGGAAGACCGACTTTATCGGTTGCCGTAGAGGCCCTACACGTTGTCGGCAAGCTACCCTGGGGTTCGTGGCATTGGTGGGCGCATGATCGGTGCGGACAAGCGCGGTGCCTACCCGGCGGACTACAGCGGTGGTCGCCCCTCCGCCGGTCAGGTTTCTCCCGGCGTCAGCGTGCGGCTGGTCGACCCGGGCCAGCAGCCGCTCGAGGTGCTCGGAGTCCTTTTCAAGATGGGGTGCCCCGCCGAGCTCGCCTACGATTACCTGGAAGCGGCCGTCCTCGGCCAGCACCCCGAGGTGCTCGTCGGTGCCGAAGCGCCGGCGGCGAGCCAGCTGGCGGAGGCCCTGCGCACGTCCGGGGCGATGGTGGAGGTCGAGCCTCCCCTCGAGCCGCTCGTAGATACCGAGCCGGTGGAGGATCCGACCGTCGTACCGCTCGCCGGGCATTCCCCCAGGTCTGCCGTCGACCCGACTGTGCCAACGTCTTCCCGCCCGGCTTCCGAGCCCTCCCCGGGGGAGCCGTCGGAGCCGAAAGTCATCGTCTTATCGGGCGGACCGTCATCCCCATCCATGCCACAGCTTATTATCGAGACCGTAGAGCGTTATATCGCCTCCTACAACGCCGGGAACGAGCCACAACTGGTCGACTGCCTTTCGGCTACAGCCGTGCTCTCCGACGCCACCGGCCGCGTGCTGGTCGAGGGTGCTCCCGCCATTGGGCGCCGCATGGCCGAAGTGTTCACGCACTACCCCGACGGCAGGATAAGTGTGGTAGGCCGGCAGGTCGCCGGCCCCTGGGTGTTAGACCATCACCGCACATCGTACGACGGAGGGGCGAGCGAGGAAACGGTGCTTTGCTTTCGCGTCGATGACGGCCGGATCGACAGGCTCGTGCTGCTCACCATGACCTGAGGGCGACGCGACCCGGGCGGACGGCCCTGCCGCGCCGTCAATCACCCGAAGCGGCCACCTACGTAGTCAGCAGTCCGTTGGTCTTGTGGGTCACCGAACACCTGCTCGGTCGGCCCCTGCTCGACGATATGCCCAGGCCTTCCCTCGCCGTCGACGAGGAACAGGGCACACCGATGGGAGACCCTTTGTGCCTGCTGCATGTTGTGGGTGACGATGACGATCGTGATCTCCTGGCTCAGCTCGGCGATGGTTTCCTCGATTACGCCGGTCGATATGGGGTCGAGGGCCGAGCAGGGCTCGTCCATCAGCAGTACCTCGGGCCTGACGGCGAGGGCCCGGGCAATGCACAGGCGCTGCTGCTGGCCACCCGAAAGCGCCGCGCCCGACTGGTTGAGCCGGAACCGAGCCTCGTTCCAAAGCCCCGCCCGGGACAGGCACTCTTGCACGAGGGCGTCTTTGTTGTCCACCTTGATCCCAGCGAGCCGTAGGCCCGCCAGCACGTTCTGCGCGATCGTCATCGAAGGGAAGGGGTTGGGCTTTTGGAACACCATCCCTATACGCAACCTCGTTTCGGTCACCCTAACGCCTTGACCATAAATGTCCTCGCCGTCCAAGAGGACCTGACCGGAGAGGCGAGCACTGGGCACGAGCTCGTGCATCCGGTTGAGTGTGCGCAAGTATGTCGATTTCCCGCACCCGGATGGCCCAATGAGGGCGGTGACCTGGCGGGGGCGCATTACAAGTGACACCTTCTCGAGCACCTTGTTGCTCCCGAACCAGCATGAGACATCCCGTGTCTCCAGGACGCCTTTGACCTCCGCGGTCCCCATGTCATCGGTGCCCTGCTGGCTCCACCCCTCGTCGACGCCAGCGCGGAAGGGCATGGCTACGACAGCGGCCGACCTTGGTGCCGCCCAGGTGCCACTTACCGTCTCTTCCCTCAGAGCCGCCAGTCTTGGGGCCGCCAGCCCGTCGCGCTTGGTGGGTGATGGCGCCCAAGGCATCGACGACGGCGGGGCCGGGGAGACGGGCCCGGTGGGGCGGTCGCGTTCGGGACCGCTCATGGGAATATCCCCAAGCCCAGGTACTGCCTCACCGCGATGCCGAGGAAAAAGCACCAGGCAGCAGCCAGAACTGCACCCCAGGCCCGTTTGGTACCTCGCTGCCAGGCACGCCCGGCGGCGGCCATAGCCACGACCGCCAGCCACGGGAAGGCCAGCGATAAGGCACAGAACGCCAGCGAAAGCTCGAAAGCTCGGCGGCCGGGCTCGATAAAACGAGCCAGGGCATCGGCCCTGCCCGACTGGTGCTCGCCAACCGTGCCTTCCCACCCGCTTTGGGCATTGTCCGCCGCGGACAGCTGGCGGCTAGTTGCGCTGTTCATAAGTCCGCCGGGAGGAGCAATCCCAGGACCCTGAACAGGACCAGCAAACCTGCCGCCCACAAAGGGACCATCACGAACCAGTGGGAGATGCCCGTGAAAAACCGTACCGCCCTCTCGTACAGAGCGCCTAGGGCGCAGAGGGCGATCACGACCGCCAGTACGAGGGGCAACCGCGCCATGTGCCAGCCGTTACCCTCGGCGGTTGCGGCCTGCCCGACGGTCGCGGCGTCGTTGATGCCTTCGTTGCCGGCGGTCGAGCCTGAGGCAGGCCCGACAGCCGCGGCGGGCGTGAGATGCCCAGCCGGCGACGGCCTTGCCATCCGCGCCCCAACCCTGGAGGCGGGCAAGACGGCAACGGAATTTACTGGGCTCGAGGGCGAAGACAAGCGAACGGCCTTGGGCCCGACCGGCGACGCGGCCCGAGCATGGAGGGCCAGGCCCGACGTGGTGGGGACGGCCGCGGGGCCACCCTGGGGAGCGGCCACCAGCGCCACCGGGGCCCGAGCCCCGGTGGGTAACCACTGGCTGAGCTTTGCCACAACAATCAACCTGGTCGTCGCCAAGAACGGGGGGTTACAGGTGGTCAGGGTCAGCCGGGCGTCGCCGAAGTCGTCCAACACGTCGACATCATAGGGCGACACGGCGAACGGGGGCTGCGAGACCCTGTAAGTCGCCCGTCCCTCGGGGGTATCGATGATCACCGTGTCCCCGACATGGACCTCGCCCAGCCGGAAAAACGGGGCGCCGTAGGTAGTCCGGTGCCCGGCGATGGCGACGTTACCTCTCTGGCCGGGCAGCCCCGAGCCAGGGTAACGCCCCGGCCCTTCCTGGAGCTGGGCCTCCCCGACCCCGGCAACGAAATAGTCGGAAACTCCGATCGCCGGGATGCGTATACGACCGAGCACACCGCCGGGAAGCGTCGCCTCACTGAAAGCCTTCGCTTCAGCCTCGAGGGAGGCGTTGGCTTGGAAAGCCTTGGCTTGAAGGGAGGCGCCTACGGTTCCGGCCTGACGCCCGGCCCCGGCAGGAAGCGCGGGGGCCGCCGGTAGCGTTGTTGACACGCCGGCATATGGCGTCGCGTTTTGTACCAAGGCTTTGTACTGGGCGCCCAACTGGCTTTGCGAGTGTGCCTCGGCGATCCCCGTACCCCACAGTTGCCAGACGGAAAACAGCACGACGATGATGCCCAGGTTGCGCACCCAAGTGGCACCGACTACCGCCCGGCGCAGCCGCTTGGGCAACTCTGCGCCCGGCGACGCCGCTTGGACGACAGGCCGACCCGGGGCACCCGCCTTGGGGACCTCACGGACAACCGGGAACTCAACGGCAGGGGGCCTTGGAGCCTCGTGCAAGACGAGAGCGGCCGACTTAGGCTCGTTGCGGGCCTCGTGCACCAAAGGGGGGCTCGGGAGCCTTCTTGCTCCCCGGGCCTGAGCGTGTGCGTGACCATCCCGCCCGACGGCGGCCATGAGCGCGGAGGGTGGCATTGCCAGCTCCCCGGCCGCGGCCTCCTCCGCCGCCAGCAGTACCGACCCAAGCGCCAGTTCCTCGGAGGGGCCCTTCGCGGCCAGGCTCCAGATCGCGTCCCAATCGACCGGCCGGCCCGTGCTGGGCTCGGCTGCGGGACGGGCACCCTCTACCAATTGGCGCAACAGTTGCTTGGTGGCGTCGTCGAGGAAAACAGCGTCGCCGCTGGCCGCTTCTTCCCCTTCCCAGGATTGGCTGTCTTTGCCCGGTAGGACCACCGTCATGCCTGGAGCCTGCGCTTCTTCCTTTGGCGCCGGTCCGGCTCCCGGCGCCGGCGCAATGCCTGCCGGCTGGCCTCCCCCAAAGCGAGCAGACCGAGACCCAGCCCGCCGAGCCGCAGTGCGCCGCCCCCGGTCATGGCCAACGCCGGCGAGCCATGAGGGCTGTCGCCGGACGATCCTCCTGTCGTCTCTGGCGGGCGCGAAATGGATCTTGGGGCATCGCGCACCAAGTTTCTTTTTTTGGCCTTATGACGGGGTGCCTTCTTCGTGGGGGGCGACCGCCTGGTGCGGGCGGTGTGCCGTTTGGTGGTCGAGAGAGAACGGCGCCGCCTAGTAGTCGAGGGCCGCGCCTTGGTAGTAGGAGGCTTGGTCGTGGAGGTCACCACCTTAAGCGTTGGCGTGGGCACCGTCGTTTTCGTCGATGTAAGTGAACCGGTCGTGGTGGCCGATGCGGGGACCGTCGTGGTCGCAAGAGCGGCCACGGAACTTGTGGGCGAAGCCGTGGTCGTTGTGGCCGAGGCGGGCATGGTCGTAGTGGCCGAGGGGGGCAAAGTGGTGCTCGCCGGTGAGGTTAGCGTGGTCGCTGTCGTCGGCGAGGCCAGCGAAGTGGTGGTCGCGCCCTGACTGGTCGTCGTCGTCGTGGTAGGCGCTGTGGTTGTTGTTGTGACCGGCGTTGTCGTCGTTGTCGTAGGCGCTGTCGTGGTCGTGGTGGACGTGGTCGTTGTGGACGTCGTCGTTGTGGACGTGGTTGTAGTCGACGTCGACGTGGTCGAAGTCGACGTGGTCGAAGTGGACGTGGTCGAAGTCGATGTTGTGGAAGTGGAGGTGGTCGACGTCGCTGCGGTTGCTTCGGCCTCCAGTTCGGTGACGATTGTGTTATCGGCCGCCACGATCTGCGAAGACAGGGCCGCCGCCGTGCTCGGGACTGTCGGCAATGTGCACTGGGAGCTGTCCAGGCCCGTTTGCACCAAGGGCAGGTAGCCGGCGCTACAGATCGCGCTTTGCCCTTTGGAGCTCAAGAGGTACTGAATGAGGCCCGCCAAGGCTGTCGCCTTGTCCGCGGACAAGCCGTTGAGCGGGACTTCCAGATAGTCCGTCGTCATCATTTGGCTCGGGTAGGCGGTCTTGTCCGAAGCATTGGCCCCGAAAGTCACAAGATTGGACGCGTTCGCGCTGGCGTAGGAAAATGCCGCCTCCATCGAGGCAAGGTCAGGGGCCACGAAGGCTCCGGCCGCGTTTTCGATCGATATGTCCGGGAGCGGGGCGGTGTACAAGGTGTACTTAGGCAGGGTCCACGACCATGGCACAACCGTCATGTTGTAGGGGTCTCCCCACACCTGCATCGTTTGGTCCTCGCTGAGCGAGTACGGGTCCCGGGGGACCAGGTCATAGATCATGTCCGATTCCTGGAACTGGTTGCCCGCAGAAATCGGCGACTTCTTCGGCCACGTATAGAGCGTCGTATCCCCCGGCGAGCCGAAGGACTCCGCCCACGAGGTCCAGGCTGGCTGAGCGTCGGTGCCCAAGAAGTAGTTGATCAAGGCCCCGTTGGTCGCGTCAGCCTGCTGCGGGTTCGAAGGGAACGGCCCTTCGGACGAAATGATCGAGTTAAACCCCTGGCCGTTGTTGTCCGCCATGATCGCCGGCGTGCTCCAACTCTGGGTGGCGGACTGGAACGCCGTCTCCAGGGTCGTCGGCGACATATTGATCGTCGACTGCAAAGTGCAGTTGAACGGGTTGGAGGCGAGCGTGGTCCCCGTTGAACACGAGGTGACGACGATGAAAGGTATGGCGACCGCCTCCACAGCGATAGGTACGTAGGCGACCGTCAAGCCGTTGAGCGCCGCCGTCCCTGCCTCGTTCTGGAACACACCGACCGTGGGGTTGATCACGTCCGGCAACGACGACAGAGGCGCCCCGCCGGTCAATGGCCCTTCGGAGATGGCGAAGTCGGCCTGGCCGGTTACGAGATCTTCCCGGCCCTGGTCCATGTCCGTGCTGTAGTCGAACTGGACCGGGTCGCCTCCCCCGGTATTGTCCCACGGAGGCGACGACGCCGTAATGGCATCCCACCAAGGCTGGTCGAACTGGCCACCCTCGCCGGAAAGCACGGCGTTCGCCGTCGAGAACAACGTCGTCGACGTCGTCGTCCCGGCCGCGCCGGCGTCTTCGGCACCGGGGGAGGTCGACATCGCCCCCAAGAGACTCAACACAGCCGCGGCGACCCCCAACGCAACCGCCCGCTCGTAGCTCACTGCCGTGCTCTGCGCAGGCGGCGCCGAGCCAACTCGGAGGCGCCCGCTATGCCTAGGCCTGCCACCGCCAGCAGCCCTTCTTCGCCGCCGGTCTGGGCATCGGGAGTACTACTCGCGAGGGTGACGCCAGGTGAGACACCCGCACCCGACGGAGCGGCGCTTGTGGTCGTCTCGCCGGCGGCGACGAAAGCGGTCGTGGTCCCGGTCGTCCCTTGAACAGTCGTCCCCACCGATCCCGCCACGGTTGTCCCGGACGATCCCGGCACGGTCGTACCTGGGTTGCCTTGGAGTGTGGTCCCCGACGAGCCCTGGACCGTGGTCCCAGGCCCGCTGATCGTGGTTATCGTCGAATGGCCACCTTTGGTAGCTGGGCCGGGCGTGGTGGTGCCCGTCAGGCCGGGCTTGGTGCCGCCAGGCGTGGTCGAACCGGGACTGGAGCCGTTACGGCCGGTGGTGCCCGGCGTTGTGCCCCCGGGAGTGGCGCCGCCAGGCGCGGTGGTGCCCGGTGTTGTGCCGCCGAGCGTGGTCCCGGGTGTCGTTACCCCGGGTGTCGTTACCCCGGGTGTCGTTACCCCGGGTGTGGTGGCCGGTGTCGTGCCACCAGGTGTAGTACCCCCAGGCGTGGTCCCGCGGGGCGCCGTGGTGCCGGGTGTCGTGCCCCCCTCGGGCCGGGCGCCGCGGGGCGCCGTGGTGCTAGGCGTCGTGCCCCCCTCGGGCCGGGCGCCGCGGGGCGCCGTGGTGCCCGGTGCCGTGCCCCCGGGCGTGGTGCTACGGGGTGCCGTGGTGCCGGGTGCCGTCGAGCGAGCCGTCGTAGCGGTAGTGGCCGTCGAGCCAGTTGTGGCCGTCGTGGCACCCGTGGTCGCGGTTGTGGCGGTTGTCCCTGTCGCGCCCGTCGTGGCGGTCGTGGCGGCAGTGGTAGTCGTCGCGGCCGTAGTCGTAGTCGTAGCGGCCGTGGTCGTGGTCGGAGCGGCCGTGGTCGTAGTCGGAGCGGCCGTGGTCGTAGTAGTCGCGGCCGTGGTCGTAGTTGTAGCGGCCGTGGTCGTAGTCGTGGCCGGGACGGCAAGCTGGAAGGCCGCGCCGCATGCCGTCTGCTGGACAATGGACGGCGTCACATCTCCGGCGGCAAAGTTTGACTGCTCGCTCGAGGTCAGCGCAGGGTAACCGGGAATGTTCTGCGCCTGGGATATGCCGAACTGCTCAAGGGACAACCCGATGCTCGAGTAGTCGATGGAAGAAGCCTGTTTTTCACCGATTGTGAGCACGTAATTCAAGAACCCGCCAAGGGACTGACCGTAGCCGGTCCCATAGCTCCCATCGGTACGGGCCAGGATGTAGGAGTACGTCGACGGGTTGTAAACATTGCACCCGGACCCGGAAAAGTTCAGTTGCTGGATGCCATCGGACTGCCCTACGGCGTAGGCAAGGGCCCCGGCCACGTTCTCGGGGGTGGGTTGGACGAAATCGCCTGAGGAGTTCTCGACAAAGGCGACGGGCTTGTCGTTGTAGGTCTTGGCGTACTCCGGCTCCACGTAAGTGATGTCACCCTGACCGTTGGCGGAACCGACGATGGCCGCGGTGCCCGAGTCGCCGTTGGCGGTCTGCGCCACCCCGACAGCGGGGAAGAAGGAGCTGGGCACCGTGTCGCTCACCGCTGGCGTGCCCTGAAGGTTGTTGGACTGCACGTAGCTAACAAAACTGTCCCAGACGGCAGGCGCCTCAGTGATACACCAGTCCTGCAACACCCAACTGGTACCGGCCAGGTCGCCGCGCAACACGGGCGTAATGGCAGTGCTCGGCAAGCTCACGCCCGGGTTGAGAGCGGCCAGGGCCGGGTCGTTCCAGCTCTTTATCTCGCCGGTGAAAATCCCGCACGCGGTGGCGGCATTTAGCTTGAGCGTGGTGATGCCGGGCAGGTTGTACATGAAACTAAGACCGCCGGCTACGACCGGGATGTACTCAAAGCTGAAACCGGGCGCTGGGTCTGCCGCCGACGACCCTTGATAGGGGATATCGGAGTCGGCGTACGCGATCGTCCCCTCCCGGAAGTCTGTTCGGCCGTTACCTGAGCTCGACGGCGTATAGCTGATCTGTAGCGGCGGGTTAAGGCTCTGGACGTCGTCAGTCCATTGGTTCATTTCCACGGCCGCGAAAGACGATCCTCCGCCGGCCAGCGTGGAGCCCGACTCAATGATCGGCTCGGCTGTCGCCGTTTCCGGACTGATGGTGGCAGCCGGCTCACTGGTGGACGTCGTCGGGCTAGTGGTCGATGACGTCGTGGGCGGCACCGTCGTGGTCGTGGAGGAAGAAGCCGTCGTGGTCGTGGAGGAAGAAGCTGTCGTCGTCGAGGCGGACGGCGCTGTAGTAGACGGTACGGGGTCGGCAACCGCGATTGGGACGGCGGTGGCGTAGAGGACAATCACGGCTGCGAGAGGAGCGGCAAACCGGGAGAAGACCTGGAACGTTTTCATGCTTGAGAGCTCCTTCTGATCGTCAAGAACTTAAGGCGCGCCTTCAGCCGCCGCTGCGTGTTTCTGGCGCGATTGGACCGTCCGCTGCCCAACATCCGGGCAAGGACAAAGAGAGTCAGCACAACGAGGATCAGTACGAGGGCCCCGCCCCAGGTTTCGTGCAGGCTCGCCGGGCCAGCCGTACCGTACCAACTGTAGACCTGCTGCGGGAGGTCCGCTTGAGGGCCCGACAAAGGGTTCAAATTGAGCCGAGGGCTGCCGCCCGCAGTGAGCAGGACCGGAGCCGTTTCCCCCGCAGCACGGGCGACGCCGAGGATCACGGCCGTCACTAGGCCGGCCCTGGCTGTGGGCAGGACCACCTTGAGGACCATGCGCCGCTCGGGCGCCCCGAGACTGAGTGCGGCTTCACGGAGTGTTCCCGGGACGAGGCGGAGGACCTCCTCAGAGGTCCGGATCACCGTAGGCATCATGATGATCGCGATCGACATGGCAGCTGCCAAGCCTGAAAAGCCGTCCAACTTCCGGGGGACGACCCAAATTATGAAGATGAACAGGCCGGCGATGACCGAAGGCATCCCGCTCATGGCGTCCACTACCACCCTCAGCGGGACGGCCAGCTTGCCGGGCATCTCGTTGAGGTACACGGCCGCCAGGACCGCGAGCGGGGTCGTTACCAGCGTCGCCAGGCCGACCTGCTCCAGGGTGCCGACGATCGCATGCAGAGCCCCGATCCGAGCCTTGGTGTCAAGGACCCCGCCCTTGCTGAAATCATGGGTCCAAAAGCTGGGGAACTCGTGGCCGAACGCCGCGTACCACCCGTTGAGCAGAACGTAGCCCAGGATCCAGGCCAGCACACTAAGCGCGATCAAGGAGCCGGCGACCACCCAAAGGCGGGCCAGCCGGTCCTTTGCCACCAGGGCTCCATGCCGCTTGGCTGTCGCCACCCCGTAGTTGATGACGAAGACGACCGACCAACAGATCACGAAACCCATCCATGCGCCCGTACCCAGTCCGGCTAGGGCAAAGGCCACTCCGACGAGGCACGCTGCCGCCACAGCCGGTATGACAAGCTCGGCCACGGCCGCGACGGTGATGACCGAGAGGCGCCGCGGGACATCAGCGGTAGCCACGTCGCCAGGCGGTCGTTCGGTAACGAGAGTCATGCCATCTTGCCCGCTCGGCTTACGATCATCCGAGCCACCACGTTTACGCCTAGGGTCAGGGCGAAAAGTGTGAGCCCGGCTAGGGTCAGGGCATCGAGACCTCGGCCGGGACCGACCTGGGAGTACCAGTCGACTATCAGAGCCGGCACGGTCCCCCCGCCGGCGAAAAGGATGTGGCTGGTAGCCGAACCGGTTATCGACAGGATAAGGGTTACCGCCATTGTCTCGCCGAGGGCACGCCCGAGCCCTAGGAGGGCGGCGCCGATGATCCCGTTGCGGGCGAAGGGCATGATGACGTCGGTGATCATGCCCCACTTCGTCCCGCCAAGGGCGAGGGCTCCCTCGCATTGTTCGCGCGGAGTCTGCGACATGACCTCGCGGCTTACCGAGGTGATGATGGGGGTCACCATCACGGCCACAACCAGGCCGCAGACGAACAGCGAGCGCCCGACCTTGCCTGGCCCGGGCCGGAACAGCGGGAAAAAGTCGGCGTACTTGGTCAACCAGATCGTCGGCCCGTTGACCAAATTGTCGAAGACCACCACGCCCCACAAGCCATAGACCAGGCTCGGGACCGCGGCCAGGAGGTCTATGAGCATGATCAGCACCCGCCGGGCCACGCCCGGGACGTACTCGTTGATGGCCAGGGCAGTGGCCAATGAGATGGGAAAGGCGACCACGAGGGCGACGAGCGCCACTGTCACGGTGCCGAGAAGGTCGCCCAGGATCCCGTACTGCCCCGGGTTGCCGGGCCTCCAGACCGAAGTCGTAAAGAACTGCAGCCCACTGGTCCGCAGCACCGGCCACGCCCTTTGGGCCAGGAAAAGCATGATCGCCGCGATTAGGACGACCACCAAGGCGGCACAGCAAAACAGCAGGCCCCGGAACAACGTGTCCGGCCGGCTCCGAGGGCTGTGGATCGCCCGAGGCGAGTCATCAACCTCGACGGCGCTCGCCGCACCAACGCCGGTGGTGGTCACGTCTGAACAGCTCGAGAGAGGCGGGGCGCGGCGTCAGGCGTGATCGGCATGGCTGCTCAGCGCACCTCATCCAGCCGGATGTTGGTCGGCAGGCCCTGGCGAGCACGGGCCATGCGCCGCCCGCCCTCCCCAACCAGGATCAAGCCAATACCGGCGACTACCAGCCAAAGGACATAGCGGCTGTCGCCGGTGTAGGCCAAACTGGTGCCCGCGGGGGGCGCATCCGCGGGCGCGTCCGCAACGGTGGTGACCGGTGCAGCTTGCGTGGTGACGGTCATTGCCTGGGTAGTCCCCGTCACGCCCGCCGTGGACGCCTGGGTCGTCGGGAGGGCGACGGTGGATGTCACCGTGCAGCATGACGTTGTCACCTGGCCGACGGTGGATGGGACCACGCTCCCCGTCTTCAAAGGCGAGGTGGTGGCTGTGGCTCCCGGGACCACAACGCCGGGCACTGTCGTCGTCGTGGTCGACGGCAGGCTGCCGCTCCCCAAAAGCGTGGTCGTCGTAGCGCCCGGACTTGTCGTGGTGACAAAGGTGGTGGTCGCTGCAGGGCTGGTCGTCGTGGCCGACGCGCCGGCGCTGCTAGGCGATGTCGTAGCTACGGTGGTCGTTGCCGCCGCAGGTGACGCCGTCGCGGTGGTCGTGACGGGCGCCGTGGTCGTCGTCGTTAACACCGTCGTCGTGGTCGGCACTGTCGTCGTGGTGGTGGACGAGGTCGTAGTGGTGGGCACCGTCGTCGTGGTCGTAGTGGTTGAGCTCGTGGTGGTGGAGGAAGTTGTCGTGCTGGACGAGGTTGTCGTGCTGGACGAGGTTGTCGTGCTGGACGAGGTTGTCGTGCTGGACGAGGTTGTCGTGCTCGACGAGGTTGTCGTGCTCGACGAGGTTGTTGTGCTCGTGGGGACCGTTGTCGTCGTCGTGCTGCTCGGTCCCTTGGTGGTTGTGGTCGTCGGCCCCGTGGTCGTCGTGGTGGTGCTCGTCACCGGCAGCGTCGCCGGGGCCGCAATCGGCTGGATCCCGTTGACGATGAAGCTGTTCTCCGTCCAGTGGGACGGGTCGTCACCGATCCAGATAGAGCATGGCTGAGCCGTCCCCGGGTTTGGCGTGGTAGAAGGGTCGCTTACGGCGTCATAACAGTCCACCGTCGAGCCCGGGTCGAAACCGCCGATGTTGTTGTTGTGGGGGTCGTATGTATCGGGCGTGTTACCAGTGGGCAGTTCCCACAGGTCCATGGTGAACGTGACGCTACCGTTGGCGTTGGGGACGACCGCCGTGTTCTGCCCGACGTCGTGCGCTTGTAACGTCAACCCATCACAAGAGGTCTGTGCCGTGGGGTCGAGGCTGCACTCTTCAAACCGGAGGGGCGTGCCCCCGAGTAGCACGGTGTTGGCGGGGATCGTGACGGTAAGCACTCCCGCGTCCCCTTCGTACTGGCCGTTGGTGGCTGCGAAGGCGGCGGCCGTCTGAACAGGGTTGGGCGAAACCGTGACACCGTTGGCCGACGTGATGGACGACGTCGAGGTCGTTGATGGCGTGGTCGTCGTCGACGAAGCGACGGTAGTGGTGGTGGTGGTGGTGGTTGTGGACGTCGGGCGCGTCGTGGTGGACGTCGGCCCCGTCCCCGTCGTGGTGGTGGTTGTGGACGTCGGGCGCGTCGTGGTGGACGTCGACCCCGTCCCCGTCGTGGTGGTCGTGGTGGACGTCGTAGTCGTCGTAGTAGTCGTCGGCAGCTTTCCCGGGGCGGCAAGGGGCTGAATGCCGTTGACGACGAAGCTGTTTTCAGTCCAGTGGGACGGATCGTCACCGACCCAGATCGAACATGGCTGAGCAGTTCCCGGGTTGGGGGTGGTAGAAGGGTCGCTTACGGCGTCATAACAGTTCACCGTCGAGCCCGGGTCGAAACCGCCGGGGTTGTCGTTTGTGGGGTCGTAGCTATCGGGCGTGTTGCCCGTGGGCAGTTCCCACAGGTCCATGGTGAAGGTGACGCTGCCGTCAGCGCTAGGGACAACCGATGTCGTTTTGCCTACGTCCTCGGATTGCAGCGTCAGGCCATCACATGAGGTCTGCGCCGTCGGGTCGAGGTCGCACTCTTCAAACCGCAAAGGCGTACCCGCGGTGAAGACAGTGTTGGGCCCGACGGTCACAGTGAGCACACCCGCGTCTCCCTGGTACTGACCGTTGGTCTGGGCGAAGACGGCTGCGGTTTGAACAGGGTTAGGCGAGACGGTCACGCCGCTTGTCGACTGGGCCGAGGCGAACCCGGCCACCGCTATCGTCGCCGCGCTGAGCAGACAAAGTGCGCCGGCGACGCGAGCGATGAGCGACAGTTTGAGCGGGAACGTAACTCTCATGGGAAACTTTCGATGGTCGGGAGCCAAAGAGTGGTTATTGCCATCGGCAGAGCGGCCCCGGGCACCAATACTCCTTTACTGTCAACCCTTTTGCAAACTGGCTGGTCCAGCGCGCTCCCGCCCGCACCGCGGCCAGTAGGGTCGGCACCGCGGCCAGTAAGGTCGGCACCGCCGCGAGTAACGGAGTAAAGCTGGGTTCACTTTGCATTTGCCCGGAGTTCACGCTGCGTCTGCTGCGTGGTCAATTTCAGCCCAGGGCAGGCCGGTGGCGAAGGCGCCGGCCCATGGTTGCAGCCAGCCCGCCCACGACGCCCAAGGCGGCAACGCCGACGACCACAAGTGTTCCAAGGAGACCATCCCCAGAAGACCCGCTGGCCCCCTGTGTAGCTGCCTTGTGGTGCGCCGGCTTCTTGACGGGCGCCGGCACGTTACCGATCAACACCGGTGCCGACACAAGCCCCGAAGTCGCCCAGTGGGAAGGGTCATCACCTATCCAAAGTGCCGTGGGGTGACCGGGGCCAACTTTGATAACGCTCCCCGTGTCCCACCGGTTGGGCAGTGGCGCCCAGACCAGGAAGTGGATGGTCACGCTGCCGTTGGGCTTCGCCTCGACCCGCCTCTTGGTCAACTGGTCATAACCGAGCGTCGTCAACATGTCGCAATCGTTGAGGCTGACCGGATCCGGCTGGCACTCCTGGACCTCGACCGGCCACCCCGGTCGGAGCACCTTGTTAGGGCCAACTCTCACCGTGACGACGGCACCGGTGCCGGCCAGGGCGTGCGTTGTCTGGTAGTACTGGTTCTTGAGGACGATGTGCCCCGGCGACACGCTCACCTTGGGGACGCCGGCGGCGACGGCCGGGCCGCACAGAGGCCAGCTGGCAGCCCCTATCATCGACGCCGCAGCCGTGCAGCCCAAGCGCACCAGCTTCCTTCTACGTTGTCCGTTCCCGATCATTCCTCATCCGCTCCCTTCGCGGTGCAATGGTAAATGCGATTTGTTTTCGGCCGTCTACACGAGGAAGAAGCCGGTGGGTGTTATCCCCCCCCGGCTTCTTCTCGGTCTCAGGGTTGGCCGGCTAGGTAAGACCTAGCCGGCCAAACTGCTTCATGGGCCTAATACTCAATACTCAATTAACTCACTCGTTGTTGGGCGGGCCCGGGTCAACGACGGCCGAAGTGATGGCCGAGGTGTAGGTGGAGCCGCGCACACCGTAAGCACCGGTACCGCCGTCACAGCTGAGGCGACCGAAGCCCCAAGAAGTTATGGCTTGGGTGATCTCGGTGTCGATCGGAGTACCGGTGGTCAGGTCCACGCCCTTGGGCGAAATCTGGTCGCCCTCGTCACAAACCCAGTTGACGAAGCCGGCGGCGGAAGCCCTGACATTGGCCGTCAGGTAGTCGAGCCACAGGTCACGGCCGGTCTGGACCGCAGCGCTGTTGGTTGCCCGGGGGTCGCCGGCGACGCCACCGGTGCCCGGCTGGCCCAGTACGGAACCGGACACGGACGCACCGGCGATGGTCGACGGGTTGCCGGCCACCTGATAGTTGCTGGCCTGGATGTAGCTGGGCAGGGCCCCCACCGCAGCGGTCGGGATGCTGACTCCGGCGGTGAAGGGATGGGAGATGAAGTAGCCGTAGGACATGAAGAACAGGGAGTCGGCGACTTCTTGGTCGATACACTGCTCATTGGCCACCGTGTAGGTCGCCGTGCCCAGGCCCGAACCGACGCCGGTCCCGCCGCAGTTATCGGTGGGGGCACTGGCAGCGGCAGCGGCGCTTACGCCGTTAGGCCCGCAGGCCTCGCCGCTGACGGTCGTGTTCGCCGGGCAGCCCAACACGTTCTCGGCCACGCTGCCGTTGGTGTTCTGCGCCGCGTACTGCGAGAGCTGCTGGGCGTCGTTCTCTGTGATCAGGTGGTCGCTCAAGATGCGGCCGGTCCCGGTACCGCATCCCGCAAACGTGTACCAGGTGGCCCCGGTGCCCGAGTTGTTCTTCGGGCCCCACAGCACCAATGGCTGGTCGGGAGTCGGGGGGTTGGCGATGCCTTCGGCCTGGTAGAGCTGGTCCCAGGTGGTGATGGACAACGGGTCGGTGGCGGGAGCGCAGAATACCCTCCACGCCGTGTCCGTGTACTGCTCAGTACCACCGGTGCTGGCGAAGTCGATCGAAGCAGGGGCAACATCTTCGATGGCGGACCCGTCAGGGTCGGTGGCGTTGGGCGAGAAGCTCAGGCCCACGACGGCGTCCGAAGCAACGCCCTGCTGCTGGAGGCCGGCGCAGACGGCGACGCCGTGGTTGGACAGGTCGAACTCGGAGGCCGAGGCCCGCACGAGGTCGATCGGGATGCCGTCGGCCTCAAAAGTGCTCCCGGGCGTCGGGTAGGTGTAGTAGGGCCAGACTTCGTTGGTGATGTTGTAGGTCGTCCCCGAGCTCGGTGCCGTGCTGAAAGTGCCCGAGATGGTAAGAGTGGTCGCCGTGTTCGAGGTGATCAAGTAGTCCGTCGTGCCGGTGGCGCTCGTGGTCACGTGGAACTGGTCCCACTGGTTGGCGGTCCAGCTCGCCCCGCTGTCGGTGAGCGTGGTCGACGAGCCACTGCTGGCAGTCCCAGGGGTGGCCGAGAACGACCCGCCAGGAAGTGCGGGCAGCTGACCTGTCGGCGTCTGGCACAGCTCCTGCACACCGGCCGCTGAGCCAACGGCCTGGGCGTTGCTCACGACGTTGTGGTCGAAGTTGTCGTAGATGTCCGTGGACGGTAGGACCGGGGTGGACGTGTTGATGGTGCGCTTGTCACTGTTCTGGTTGCCGCCGAAGATGCCGGCGTTGTTGTAGAGGGCACCGACAAGCTCCAGGGCGTATTCGGCGGTCTCAGAACCGGCGACGTTGATCGTGCTCGAAAAACCCTCGAAAAAACGAGGGCCCGCCGGCTGGGTGCCTTGGGCGGCGTACGACAGCGTGTACGTAGGGAAGGCAAGGCCGGCGGCGTTCGCCACCGGGGCGGTGGCCCCGATGCCGATCAACGTGCTGGCCGCGGCGCCCACCGCTACTAGCTGGCGAGCCCTTTTGTGTGGCTTGCGAATTCGCATATTCGTAATGCTCCTTTTGCAGTTATGTGCTGTGACCGTGACTTGAGAAATAGAGGGACCTTGCTCAGGTGTACTGGGGGCACCCAACGACGGGTGCCCCCCATCGGTAACGGGAACGACTAGCTGTTGGCCCTACGGTGACGCAGGCGGTAGAAGAGGAAGCCGCCGCCGCCGACGACCGCGGCACCCACCGGGAGCAGCGGTACGTAGGGTGACTCAGGGACGGCGCCCTGGTTCGGGTTCGTGGTCGTAGTGGTCCCGGACACCGTGGTGCTGGTCGTAGCCGCCGTGGTGCTGGTCGTGGCCGCCGTGGTGCTGGTCGTAGCCGCCGTGGTGCTGGTCGTGGCCGCCGTGGTGGTGGTCGTCGGGGGAGCCGTGACCGTCAGCGCGTAGGTCCAGAAGCCACTTTGGTAGGCAGAGTCGGTCCCGGTACCACCGATGTTGTAGGTGCCCGGGGCGAGGGTGCCGACTTCGGTCACAACGCCGGACGACGAGACCGCCAGGTCAGGGGGTGGGGTCGCTTGGTTCAAGATAATTGTAAATGTCGTCCCCACAGCGGGTGGCGTGCTGAACGTGCCGGAGGTCGTCAGCGTCGTGGCCGTGTTGGAGACGATCGGGTAGATGCTCCCGCCCGTGACGCTCGTGGTTACGAAGTCGCCTGCCCACTGGTTAGGAGTCCAGCTGGCGCTCGAATCGGTCAGCGTCGTCGTCGTGCCCGCTGCCGTGGAGGTGCCAGTCGCCAGGACTTGACTGGTCGCAGAGGAGTCCGGCCCGCTTTGGGCGAAGGTGACTGGGCTGGTGTTGTTGGAGAAGCTCAGTTGGGTGGCGGGGAGCGGGCTGCCGGCGACGATCGTGGCCGACGTCGGGGGGGCTTGCACGAGCAGCGTGGCGGGAGCGGCTTCCGGCTGGATGCCGTTGACTACGAAGCTGTTCTTGGTCCAGTTGGCTGCGGAGTCACCGATCCAGATCGAGCAGGGTTGAGCCGTCCCTGCGGCGGGGGCGGTGTTGGGGTCACTGGCGGCGTCCCAGCAGCTCACCGTAGACCCTGGGTCGAAGCCACCGGGGTTGTTGTTGTTGGTGTCGAAGGTGTCGGGAGTGTTGCCGGTCGGCAGCTCCCAGAGGTACATCTTGAACGTCACGCTGCCGTCAGCGTTGGGGATGACCTGCGTGGACTGGCCGGGCTGCTCCGACTGCAACGTCAGCCCGTCGCAGGAGGACTGTGACGTCGGGTCGAGGTTGCACTCTTCGGCTACGACCGGCGTCCCGGCGAGGAGCGTGCTGTTGGCGGCGACCGTGACGGTGAGGACGCCGGCGTCGCCTTCGTACTGGCCGGTGGGGCTGAACACAGCCTGGGTTTGTATCGGGTTCGGCGCCGCCGTGATCCCGGTGGTCACTTGCGCTGAGGCAGGCCCCGCCAACGCGCTAAGCGCGATGACGGTCACTGCCCCCGCCAATGCGCCGAGCCCTGCAATTCGCTTAGGTAATTTCAAGGTGAACTCCTTTGGTGTGGGTGAGAGATCGTGCGGGTGTCTGTTTTTTTCGATGTTCTTTGGACGCTTTGCGCCATGACAAAGGGCCGACCGCGCCTATCTGAACACCCCGGGGAGGACCCGCACAACCACCCGGGGCCCGTTAAGGGAACTGTTCGTCAGCCGTTCACCAACTTGTTTCCTCAGCGCCTCTTGGGGCTCTGATTTGCGCTTTCGCGCCTGGAAGACCTGTAATAAATGCCGGGGAGCGGCCCCTACCGGAGGTGGTTCGAGTGAGCTCGTCACCCATGCACCCTGAAGACACCCCGCCGGGCCCCATCGGCGACGGCGTCGTCCCCCCTGGGTCCCTCCAGATCACGGAGCGGCGCAGCTGGCCGACCTCCGTCTTGGTCGTCGCGGCCCTGATCGCGGGGGTGGCGGGCGCGCTTATCGGCTACCTGCCGGACCGCGGCACCCCCAACTCGAGCCCGGACGCGCCCTCGTTCCCGACGGGGCCAAGCACCAGCGCACCAAGCCGCACCACGATGACGACCGCGAGCGTTCCCGTCACCTTTGCTCGAACCCATCCGACCCGCGGCAACGCCGCCCGGACCGTGGCCAGGGCTCCCCTCTAGCCCGCGGCCCGACCGACGCTCAGGTCCGTGGCATTTCGAGCTTGACCGTCCGACCGACCTCGATGCCGGCCAGTTTCGCCTGGCCGCCGGGGAGTTCAACTACGTCTTGCGAGGTTGCGCAGAACACGGGGGACTGGACCGGGGCGTCCGGCTGCAGGGAGACCACCTTGTCCGCCGGCGACAGCCAGATTATGTCCAGCCTGAACCGCATCCCTTTCATCCAGAAACAACGTTCAGCGGACGAGCGGTAGACGAAGAGCATCCCCGACGAGGACAGCAACCGGGCCCGGCCAGCCAATCCGCGCTGCTGCTCGGCCGGGGTCGTGGCGAGCTGGAGCTCATATCGCCGGGCGCCGGCGATCAGCACGGCCGGTCTTGCGCGTGTGGACGCGTATGCCGGCTGGTTCATCCCCGACGTCAGGGCAAATTCGCCCACTCCGGACACCAGGGCCACGGCGACCATCAACGCTACGGCGAAGGCCCGGGCCATTGCTCCGGGCGCCGGCCTGGGCGCCGAGCACGTGGGCCTGGTGGCTGCGCCGGCCGAGAAGGTCTTGTTCATTTACGGGATCCCCTCACGGCGCGACGACCTTCAGGACCCATTGGCAGGCGGCGGCCGTCTCCACGTCAAGCGTTTGCGCCCCTTCCGTGGCCACAACCCGGGTACCGGAGCCTTTGAGACCCCTCGAGAAGACAGCCGGAGAAGGCGCAGGCCCGCCCGCCGTGACGACCGAGACCGCGAACGACTGGTCCGCGGCCGGCGCCGCCTGGCAGTCGTAGGCGTAGCCAAACTCATAAGGGCCTTTGGGTATTGTGAACTGAGGCGTCGACGCGGGTCCCGTAGTTTGCGGCGTCTGGAGGACGACCGTCTTCATCACCGGGAGCGTCGTGGTGGTCGACGTTGGGGGCAGGGTCGTCGTCACCCGATGTGCCGCCGTGGTTGACGTGAGGGGAGGCGTTGTCGTGCCGCCGCGCTTCAACGACGTGCTACCAGGCGCCTTAGCGGTGCCTGTCGTCGCCACTGGGACCGTGGTCAAGCCCGAAGAAGAACCGCCCCTAGTGCGCGTCGTCGTAGGCACGCTCCCTTGGCCCGCGCTGGGCCCGGACGGGAAAGAAGGCCCTGAGGAGCTGGCCCCAGCGTTGCCACGAGAGCCGGCCGGTAGGTAACCCACGACCATGCCGAGCACCAGCGCCACGAACATGACGGCGACAAGCGCCCACGTCGGCCAGCGGTGACCGCGCCGGTTGAGCCTTAGGCCACTCCTGGTCCGGCCGAAACGTCGTCGCACCGGCCGGCGGGCTCCGATCGCGCCCGTCAGTTCGTTATCAGCGGCCATAGGGCGATGGGCCCAATTCGGTTACCTCCGGGTGTCCGTACCAAGGGCACAAACCGAGGGTAGCCGAGTACGCGGATCTGGTCCCTCGGCGCCCAGCGAGCAGCCGTAGTTCACGGCGAGCCGACGCCGGAAGTTAGCTCGAAGTTAGCTGATAGTTAACCAATAGTTGGCCGAATATTTGGGCAAAGCCCACTTCCCTCCCTGGACCGCGCCACCTTTTGTTCACCCGCCCGTCACCTTTCTTTCGCCCTTCCCACATCGTGGCTTCAACGGGGAATGTCAGACTAGCCCAGAGGACTGTTCCTCGCGAAGCTTTCCTTGGCGCTTCTGCCGCCGCCAATCAACGCCATCGATGTCCACGTGAAAAAGCGTTTCTTTGGAGCACAATGTCCCATTGAGCGAGCCCCGGCAGCATCGGGCCCGGCGACTCGGGGTTTGCTGTAGCAATCACTCTAGAAGGAGAGGGAATATGGCGTTTCGTTCCTCACTCATAGCGGTCATGCTCCTAGCGGGCTTGATCACCGGGGCCGACAAGACCGCTCTCGCGTCCGTCAACAAGACGGAGGCTCGCCAAACGTGGGCGCACAAATGCACGGCGAGACATGAGTGGGGAAGGTATACCACCGGCGTAACTTCCGGGAGGTGCGGGCGGAAGGCCGAGCCCACCACGGTCACTTCCAGCGGGACGTCCACGAGCCCCGGTACGGGTACTACACCGACAACCGCTAGGACGACCCGCACGTCCGCCACGACCGGTACATCGACGACGACCGGCACCTCGACGACGACCGGCACCGCAACCACGACCGTCACATCGACGACGTCAAGCACAGCCACCACTCAGCCCGGTCTGATTTCCTGGTGGGTGCCGGGTACCGCCCCGATCGAGTGGCAGTGGGAGCTGGACCACGCCCTAAGCCTTACGAGCAACAGCGACATGGGGTACGACGAGACGACCTACTCGGGCACACCCGCGCCTGGTCCAACGGTCTATGACATCGACGGCATCGACAACCCCGCTTCAACCGTAAGTGCGCTTCACGCCTTGGGCGACAAGGTCGTCTGCTACATCGAAACAGGAGACATCGGCAATTACTACTCCGCCGGCGAGGAGGGCCTGTCCTCTACCTACTTCGCTCAGGTCCAGTCGGCGGGCGACCTCGGCAACCAGCAGCAGGGGTACCCCGAGTACTACTTGAACATCAATGCCCCGTCCACATTGACGATCATCGAGGCCATGATCTCCCAGCAGTGCGCCGCCAAGGGTTTCGACGCCGTGGAAACCGATAATGACGAGACGTGGCAGTACGACACCGGTTTCTCTATTTCCGAGGCGCAGGACGAAAGCTACATGGCAGCCATCGCCAACTACACCCACTCGCTCGGGATGGCCTGGTTCTTGAAGAACCCCGACGACGTGGGCAACCCCAGTTTCTCCGATGCCATGTACCCCCTGGCTGACGCCGTCATTACCGAGCAGTGCAACCAATACCAAACCTGCGCCGACTTGGGCGACTTCATCGGCCACAAGGCTATCTTCAACGCCGAGTACGTGCCCACAACGGCGGGGTCGTTCTGTCCCGCCGACAACGCCGCCAACTTCAACGGCGTGCTGTTTGACGTAAACCTGGACGGCAACACGCGGGTGCCGTGCCGGTAGTGCTCGCTTGGCCCTTGACGGTAGGCACCGCTTCGGCGGTTCGTTGAAGGGCTCGCCGGTGGCAGGTTGCCCGGGTACCCGAAAGCCGTCTCAGAGCCCCGCTGAGGAGACCTCCGTGCCCACGCATAAACTAGTCGCCAGGCTGGTTAGGAACGCCCGCACAGTGGCGTCTGCCAACCTGTGCAGCAGCAACTCGTCCACTCGCCGGCCCAAGGCCCCGCCCGGCGGCTGGTAGCGGCCCATCAAGGTCATCTCTGTCCTGCTATCGCCCACGCAGCCGGTCAAGGACGGGGAAGTTGTGTGCCGAGCTTGCGGCCATGGCTGGCACTCAGGCGCCGGAGGGCAGGTCGCCCGGCCGGCCGCGATACCGACGTGCTCGGTGACCTCTAAAGGACTACCCCGTGGCAAGGCACGGTCCAGGAGGTCGGTCAGGATCGGCGACATGGCTGTCTCAGGCTGCTAGATCACTATCACGCACAAGCCTTGGCACCACCAGCACCAGCAGGCTTGAAACAGCCGTAGCGCCATCCCGATGGCCGAGTTGTACTCGCGGGGCATTCCCGGCCCGACAGGGTCAAGGCCTTACAAGTCAGGGGCACCGCCACGACACAAGGATCGTTGAGCCAGGTCGACGTTATCTGCAGCGAACTACTTGACGACGATGGGTTCTTGGCTACCTTGGGCACCGCTCGGGGGAGCTTGTTCAGCGACGCCGACTTCGACTGCCTGGTACATCGAATTCAGAGCCGTGGGTTCCCGCCGTTGCCTTCGCAGTAGCCATGGCGAAATCAGCCTGTACGCTTGCGCGGCCAAAGCAGCGGTGGCCAGGGCGGCGATAAGCCTCTTCATGACTGCCACACGTAAACGGCGTTGCTCTGGAAGTTGGCGGCCGTGTAGGAGTAGTTGAGGGACAACCATTGGGCACCGCTGGTGACATCGAAGTAGACGTCGCCGGTCACGCACTGTCCCGGGGCCAAGGTGGCGTAGTTGCCGAAGGCGGTCGGTACGCTCGAATCCTCCGTGACGGAATCCCGAGACGCCTGCGTGGCGTTGGTCAGGTCCAGCGACATTTCGCCAGGTACACCGAAGCCGACGTCTGTAGCGCCATCCTGACCGGCGCAAGCGCTTATGTTCACGTCGTCAATCTGTTGAGCTGGTGTCGCATCGCAGCCGCCGAACATGCTGTCGTCCGGGCATGGGACACCTTGGGTGACAGCGTTGAGGGATATGGAGGCGATACCGTTCTCGGCTTGAGTCGGGAAGGTGAACTTGCCCGGGCCCGTGAGTTGAGTAGACGGCGCAGCCGGCGTTGTCGTGGGCGGCGTGGTGGTGGCAACTGTTGTGGTGGGCGCAACAGCTAGGGGCACCTCCGTGAGCGTTACCCACTCTTTGTCGGCGCCGTGACTGTTGCGCGCCACTAGCGTCAAGTTGAAGACCTTGGGCACGCTCAGCCGGTTGGGTGCCACCGTGACGGTTGCCTCAGCCTTGCCGCTGGCACACTTGAGGGTCAGAGTGCCGTCACCGGCGAAGGTACAGGTAGTCGCCTTCCTGACCTTGGCGACGAGGGTTACGACGCCACCGGAGGCGGGCAGGCGGTTGGGGGTGACCTTGAAGGACACGACGGTCGGGGCCATGCTGGAAGTGACCGGGGCCATGCTGGCGTCGGCCACGGAGGTGAAAGACAGCGCGAGCGCTGCCGTGGCGAGTAGGGCTATGACTTTCTTCATGTGTCTGGCTCCTGTTGTCGGGTTGCCATCCGTTGTTTACTGGCACTTGTTGCTCCTTTTCGGCCCGGGACCCCGCCACAACAGGGGCGAAGGTCCTAAGCTGGGAAAGCCCAAGAAGTTGCCGGTCCACATCATCGAACACACTCGGGAAGACGTAAACCACGAAGGACGAGGAAGTAGGGCCCCGCTGTGACCAGGCTCTACGTTTGACCAGTGACCCGCTGCTTCCGCCTACAAGGCTGGGTACACGAACAATCAGGACGTCGACCCGCCAGACATCGTCGCCGAGCCAGGGCCGCCCGATGTCGAGGCTCCCAGTGGAGCTGCTGACCTGCGCACCACGTCCCGCCCCACTGGCGGTCTCCAGAGGACCGGCGCCCAGACGGACAAGGCGGGTATCACCCGTGTCCTAGCTCCTGCGACAAGGCCAAGAACCCGAACCGACTAGGGCGCCAACCGATGAAGAACTCGGTGAAGAGCAGGACCGGCTCAGCCCCGGTCGACGAGGAAACAGGCTCCGGGGCTAGAACGTCGGGTCACCTGCCGAAGGCGCCGGCTAGCTGCCAGCCGCTCGGCAATCGTCCGTAAACGGTCCAGTACGCATAGCCAGCCGAGCCACCCGAGGCCACGTTGAACTCAAGGTCCAGGGCACGGCCGGTCACCTCGACACAGGTCACTTCGGCAACGCCGCCTCCGGGGTACCGTGCGAACGAGGCGATCTCCGAACGCAGGACCCCTGGAGTCGACGGCAAGCCGACGAGCCGTTGTGCCATGGCGACGCTACACGAGCTATTGGTGCTGGCGACAGGTGCGGCGTCGACGGCCAGAGAGACCGAGCACTCGACAGCGCCGCTGCCGTTGCAGAGGAGAGGGGCATGGCCCATTGCGTCTACCGAAGTGTCGCCCGAGTATTGGACGCCGGCGCTCATGCTCCCCGCAACGGCGATGGAGCTGCCGCCGGGGAGCAGAAGCCGGAGGGCTACCCACCGCCATGACCAGAGCTGCGGTGGCAACCATGCACAACCCACCCACCTTCATCTGCCCATGGCCATGAGAAAATCCCCATATGTGGCCAAGTCGATGTCCCCGCGTGTGGCCAAGTAAAAGTCCCCACCCCTCTCTGAGCATCCACCAAATCGGGCCCTCCGGGCGGTCACGGT
>Ga0182014_10000637_pt1 | contig 47241 bp, 29 predicted proteins | sample 612S2DmetaG_FD_120489 | JGI IMG/M metagenome (GOLD analysis project Ga0182014, IMG submission 120489) | Permafrost microbial communities from Stordalen Mire, Sweden - 612S2D metaG | ecosystem: Environmental > Terrestrial > Soil > Wetlands > Permafrost | place: Sweden: Stordalen | collected... | reverse complement strand
GCCCTACGCCGCAGCCTTGATGAATTAAGGTTACGGCGCAGGGCTGAGTGAGCTAGAAGGATAACCGCAGCGATCCTTGGAGCTCGCGCGGCGTACTGCCCGTGCGAACGCTAGTGATTTGTCCAAAGGTCGTTGAGGGAAGCGTTGCCGCTGGTTGTCCGAAATTCGGCGTGTTCGAGATGTTGTATACCTCAACACGGAATTCAAGGTTGGCGCGCTGAGTTAGTGCAAAGTTTTTCATGATGGACGGATCGAAGTGGCGATAATGCGGACCAAACAACATATTTCTACGTTCGGTGCCGATCGTCCCTGAGGTTTGTGCGCTAAAGGCGGCGGTGTTGAACCATTTGCCAAGCGTTGGGTTGGAAAGATGCGGATTGGCTACTTGGTTTGGCCGGTCGCTGCTTGCGCCGGTGTTGCTTCGCGCCGATGAATTTGACACCGTAAAGGGCATTCCCGTCTGCCATACATCGACGGCATTAACCTGCCAGCCCTTCAGAAGTAGTGCTTTGGTACCGGTAAGAGTCTGTCCAAAAGGAATCTTGTAGTTCAGCATGAGAGCGAAGCGGTCCTGAATATCGAGTTCGCTTATGCCATACTCAAGAGTTTTCGTCTTCGTAGGTACAGCGCTTGTATATAGGCCGCCGGCCGAGTAGCCTTGGATGTCGCCCATGGCTTTTTCCCAGGTGTAGTTGGCGTTTAAATAGAATCCGCCGCCAAGGTTTCTTTGTACCGTTGCCTGCATGGAGTTGAAGTTAGAAAAGCCATTGGACTCGATGTGATAAATCGAGGTTACATTCGGATACTGACTGTAGAACGGTCTCCGCGTCGCGTATGAGGTCGTCGTGGAGGGCGTGGCAAGGTTTCTGTCCGGAGTCGTGCGCAGTTTATGTCCCCACTCTCCGACGTATGCGAGGGTAACCACATAGGAGCGGAACTCCTGCTCCACATTAAGACTCGCCTGTTCGATATACGAATTGCGGTAATTTGTATCCATGCCGCGTAGACCACCAGACGGGTTCGTGTACGATCCCGCCGTAGGCAATGGAAGGCTAGTCAGGTTGGTAACAGATAAGTTGTTTGGCGCGTAGGTCGTTACATAGGGAGCATTGGCAAAAGGCACGGAAGGACCGGTGTTATCGCGGAAGAAGACCAATCCGTAACCACCGCGAACGACGGTTCCTGGCCGCAGGTTGGCAGCGAAGCCGAAACGCGGCGAAAGCGATCTGTAGTCGGTTTTGATATTTGTGGTTTCCGATGAATTGACACCCGCGACCAGGATCTTGGCGCTCGCCGGATCGAATTGCGAGATGTTATTTCCGAGGAACTTATCCGGGGTCATGATGTCATACCGCAGGCCCAGGTTAAGAGTCAGCTTCGAGGTAGCACGCCAGTCGTCCTGGACATAGAAGCTGGGTTCCCACGTACGCGCATAGCGTGGAGCAAGCTGTACGGAACGCGCGGTGCTGTAAGGTAAGCCGAGCAGCAAATTGATAAGCGGAATAATATTGCTTATCGTGGTACTGGTTGTATTCGGACTGGTAGAGAAGCTAAACGCTCCGTCTCCCGTGCTGGGCTGCATGTTGTAAAGCTGCCTGCGGATCAGATATGCACCGTACTTCAGCGTATGCGATCCGCGAACCTGCGTCAGGCTGCCGCCGTACTGGTAAATGCTGTCGCCATCGTGCAGTGGGAGGTACGACGAATCGCCAAGTGTCGCATAGCCGGAAATGGACATATTGGGCAGCGCCGAGGTGAACTCGCTGTAATTTGAATTCGTGATTCCTAGAGCATTGCCGGCATAGGTTCCCTGATTCAGCGGAGAAGATACGTTGTTGATGTAGGTATATCCAGCCTTTAATTCCAGGGTGGTTTTGGGAGAGAAGATATGCACATAGTTAAGAATTGCCTGGTCGGCAATGTCGTGCGCCGTGCCCGGATACGATACCGAGCCTCCAGGGTCGATTGATCCAACACCGGAGAAGGTTACCGACGGCAGGCTGCTCGGCGTTACAACTGTAATGTTGTTGTAGGCATAGCGCGCGAAAATCGAGTTATTGTCGTTAAACCTGTAGTCGCCTCTAACATCGACCGTTGTGCTGTCGTATTTTGAGTTCGGGCTGTAAGTGTACGAGTTCGTGCCAGAGTTCGGCGAAGGAAACATTTTGAAGAAGTTCAACCCTGGGGTAACCATGCTGGCGCTTATGTTCGGTCCACCAACATCGGTAAAGTCGCCGGGATTCGCGACTTGGTATTTTGTCGGCACGGTGTTCACCGTCGTGCTGCCTTGAATGATGCGCAGGGCCTCATAGTCACCGAAGTAAAAAGCCTTGTCGCGCTTGATGGGGCCGCCGAGACTGCCGCCGAATTGACTTTGGCGATATTCCGGCTTGCGCCCTGTTGTGGCAAAGTACGACTTGGCATCGACGGCATCGTTGCGCAAGAACTCGTAAGCCGATCCGTGCAGTTCATTGGTTCCGCCGCGGGTAATCAGGTTCACCACCGCGCCGGGAGTTTTGCCGACCTCGGCGGGGTACTGGCTGGTTTGCACACGGAATTCGGCAATGGCATCCACCGAAGGACGAACGCCGATCGAACCGATGGTGCCCTCGTTGTTGTCAATGCCTTCGATCATCTCGTTGTTTTGCGCATCGGTCTGCGCGTTGGCCACCACCGAAGAGGACTGGCGGCGATCGTCAGGACGCGTGCCCGAGGCCAGCGCCGAGGGAGAACCTTCATTAGCGCCCGCGGCGAGATCTGCGATCACTACAAAGTTGCGGCCGTTCAGCGGCAATTCCTGTACCTGGGCTTGCGCCACGGCCGTGCTCATGGTTGCCGAGTCTGTGTCCAGGGCCGGAGGCGCGCCGGTGACAACCACCGACTGCGAAACATTGCTCACCGTCAGCGTCGCCATCAAGCGCCGGCGTTCACCCGCCGCCAAGGCAATATTGTTCACGCGATAGGCGCTGAATCCAGCAGCGTTCACCTGGAGGGAATAACGCCCCGGAAGCAGCAAAGTGAAAATGTATTGTCCCGCCTGGTCGGACTGGACCGTGCGGTGTTCCTGGGTTTCCGTATTGGTCAGCGAAATTTCGGCGCCGGCCAGCGCCGCCCCGCTGGAGTCGGTAACGTTGCCGAGAATATCTCCCGTTGAAAGCTGTGCGTGCGCGGTGACGGGCGCAAACAACGTCGACGCGAGGCCCAGCGGTAAAACCAGAAGCGCACCTAAAACGAAACGCTCCCCTATTCGGCGCAAGCCAGTAATGAATTGGCGAATAGCCGTCCCACTACATTTTGCGTTCATTCATCCTCCTAAAATTTTCTCCCGAGCCCCGGCTGCGCGCCTAAAGAACTAAGATCCAAGGAACGCTTCTGCCTCACACAGGAACATTGAGAAATATATATATCTAGACTTCTAGGTTGTCAATGAAAACGATATAAAGATTTTTTCTGTATAGACATGCATCTTCTATTGAAAGCTACGCGCGGCTTACCACCGCTCAAAGCATCTTCTTACTGGTTTTGATACATTAACTTGCAGGAGATCCGCGCCGGCGGCCCGCTTTCGCCTTTCTTGCGCCTTTTCTCCTGCGTAAGTACCATTTTGGGATTTTGGAGCGGCAAAAAATGCGCATGCGCTCGGTTGTTTTTGACTTCGATGGCACTCTGGTTGACTCCCGTCCGGGGATCGTGAGCTCCCTTCGGCTGGCCAGCGAGGCCTACGGTTTAGAGCCCGGAGGGGTTGGCGACTGGGTCATCGGCCCACCGGCGGAGATGACCATCCACCGGCTGATGCCCAACCACGGCGAAGCCGAGCGCCGCGAGTTTCTGGCCGTCTTCCGCAAAATTTATGCGCGGCAAGGCTGGACGCAGAGCGCGCTTTACGACGGCATTGTCGAGCTGCTCGAAGAGCTGCGGCGGGCGCGCCTCAACCTTCTTCTTTGCACCTCGAAGCGGAAGGATCTCACGCTGCGCCTGCTCGATCACTTCGGCATTCAATCATTCTTTTCCGCGGTGGCGGCCGACGAGGAGCACCTCGAAAGCCACGACAAAAAAGATCTGCTGCGCGGATTGCTCGAAGAGCAAAAAATCGATCCGTCCAGTTGCGCAATGGTTGGCGACTGCACGTACGACATTGAGGCCGCCCACGCCGCCGGGGCCAAGGCGGTTGTCGCCCTCTACGGCTACGGCAGCCGGCAAGAGCTTGTCGCCGCCGGAGCCGAAGCGCTCTGCGAATCGCCGCGCGAAATTACGGCCGCTATCGATCTTCTATAAAAAGAGAGCGCGAGCTGTTGCATTACTGACAAGGGGAGTCGTGCATGCCGCGGCCGCAACTCCGCGAAAAAAAGGGAGCTGTGGAAGGTTGCAACCTCACACAGCTCCCTCCGATGCACGGCGGTCAAATTCCGATGACCGTTCTACTGCCATCCTCCGCCAAGCGCGCTGTATAGTTGCACCAAAGAAATGCATTCCTGCTCGCGCGCCGCGGCCAGATTCAACTGCGCCGTATAGGCGTTGGTGTCGTTGGTGAGCACTTCAAGGTAATTTGTGGAACCGGCCTGATAGCGCATCTTGGCCAGCCGCGTAGCATCATCGGCCGCGGTGCTGACCCGAGCCACCTCCGCGCGATAGTCGCGGAGTTTACGTACGGCGACCAGCGCGTCCGATACGCTCCGCAACGCCTGTTGAATTGTCTGCTGGTAGGTGTAGATCTCTTCCTGCTTTTGCGCCTCGGAGAGCCTTACGTTACTGCGCAGGCGTCCACCGTCGAAGATGGTTTGCGTAAGGCTGCCGCTGGCCAGCCAGAACATGTTTTTGCTGTCCACCAGGGCTTTTAATTGGCTGCTATAGGTTCCGCCTACCGCACTGATGGCAAGCTGCGGAAACAGTTGCGCGCGGGCGGCGCCGATGTTGGCGTTGGCCGCCACCAGTGTGGCTTCGGCCTGCTGAATATCGGGCCGGCGTTCGAGCATCTGCGAAGGAATTCCGGCAGGAATCTCTTCCGGTACAGGCCACTTTGCCGGTGAAGCGTCGCGCACGATCGGGCCGGGATTGCGACCGAGCAGAATGCTCAATCCGTTTTCCGCCTGTTCGATTTGCCGTTCGAGATCCGGAATGGCCGCCGCGGCGGTATGTTGCAACTCCTCGGCCTCGCGTACATCGGCCAGAGTGACCGAGCCGCCGCGTTCCAGCACTTCGGTCAGGTGCAAGGATTCATTGCGCGCGGCCAGCGTTTTCTTGGTGATTTCCAGCTCAGCGTCAAGCGTGCGCAGTTGAAAGTAAGCGGTCACCACATTCTCGACGATGGTGCTGACAGTCTCTCTGCGTCCCCACTCGGAGGCAAGCAGTTGCGCGCGAGCCGCGTCGCTTTGGCTGCGGTAGAGTCCCCAGAAGTCAAGATTCCATGCCGCCGAAAGGGTGATGCTGCCGCTGTAGAGGTTCTGCGGAATTTTACTGGAGCCGAGTTCATTCACCAGGCTTTTGGGCAGGCCGATGGCCGTATAAGAGCCGCCGCCGCTCACGGATGGCTTTTGTTGGGCGCGCGCGATTCCCAGGCGATCCTGCTGCTCGAGAACGCGCTGCGCCGCGATTTTCAGATCCTTATTGTTGTCCAGAGCCTCCTGGATCAACTGCTGCAATACCGTATCCTGAAAAACCTGAGCCCATTTTTCGTCGCCCAGACTGGCGGTGGAGTTGGCGCCTGCATCGGCCGCCGGCGCCAGACCGCGATAGGCATCAGGCATGGCGACCGATGGCCGCGCATACTTGGGCCCTACGCGGCATCCGGCCAGTGCGCACAGCAAAACAGCGAATGGAGCAATCTTGAAGAGTCGCATTAGTGGTTCTCCTCCTTGGGTGGCTCCAGACCGGCTGTGAGCGTTTTATGCCTCCCGGTAAAATGCGCCGAGAGCCGTTCGAAGAGGGTGAAGGTAACGGGGATCAGGAAGATGGCGATACAGGTGGCGGCGATCATTCCGCCGATGACTGTAGTGCCCAGCACGCGGCGTCCCTGCGCGCCGGCGCCGCTGGCGATCCAGAGCGGAACGCAGGCGAGGATAAACGCGAAGGAGGTCATGATGATCGGCCGCAAGCGAAGTCTGGCGCCGGACAAGGCCGCATCGACGATGTTCTTGCCGCGATCATGCTCCAGCTTGGCAAATTCCACGATCAGAATGGCGTTTTTTGCCGCCAGTCCGATCAGCATGACGATGCCGATCTGCGCATAGACGTTATCTTCCATGTGGCGGCAGTAGAGCGCCAGATAGCCGCCGAACATGGCGATCGGCGTGCTGATCAGTACGCTGAAAGGCAGCGACCAGCTTTCGTACAGCGCGGTCAGAATCAGGAAGACGAACAATAACGAGAGGCCAAAGACCATTCCCGGAGTAACGCCCTTGGCGGCCTTCTGTTCCTGATAGCTCATGCCCATGTAGTCGTAGCCCATCTCTTGCGGCATGGTTTGCTTAAAGACTTCTTCAAGCGCCTTCATCACCTGGCCCGAGCTGTAGCCAGGCGCGGCGGTCGCCATGATCTGAGCGGCTGGATACTCATTGAAGCGCATGGTGAACTCGGGGCCGGAAATAGGCTTGATGTTGGCTACGGCGTTGAGCGGCACCATGTTTCCGCTCGGATTGGTGATGTAGAACTGGCCAATGTCTTTTGGATCCTTTCGGTAATCGCCCTCGGCCTCCACATAGACCTGCCATTGCCGGCCGAAGCGGTTAAAGTAATTGACCTGATAGCCACCCATGAAGGTTTGCATCGTCGTATACACATCGTTGACGCTGACATTTTGCCGCATCACCTTGTCGCGGTCGACATCGACGTAGAGCTGCGGCACGTGCGGCACCAGCGTGGTAAAGATGGAGGCCAGTTCCGGACGCCGGCGCGCCGCGGCCAGAAAAGCATCGGCGTTTTGCGCCAGAAAGTCGCCGCCAACTCCAGAGCGATCTTCAAGAACGAAGCTCACGCCGCCGGAGGAGCCCACGCCGGGAATCGCCGGCGGAGCGATCACGAAGGCCGTGCCCTCCTGTACGCTGGACAGCGCCATATTCAGGCGATTTTGAATCGCCGTAATCTGGAGGTCGCGAGAGTGGCGCTTATCCCAGTTGCGCAGTCTGGCGAAGAGAATGGCGGAGTACGTGTTCTGGGTTTGACTGATCATGTCAACGCCGCTGGCGCCGCCCGCCGATTCGACTCCCGGCGTGCTAAGCAGGATATGTTCTACCTTTTCGGCCGCCGCCGCCGTGCGTTCGAGTGAGGAGGCCTCCGGCAGTTGCAAACGCACCATCACGTATCCCTGATCTTCTTCGGGAACGAATGAGGTCGCCATTCTGCCGCTGATCAGCCACGCGCCGCCCGCGACCACAGCGAGAAAGAACATGCTGAATACGCTGCGGCGAATCATCCAGGCCGAGTAGCGTACATAGCCGTTCTGCGCCTTGGCGAAGGTTCTGTTGAACCACTCGAAGAAGGGGGCGAAGGGACCGTGCACCTTTCCCGGCTTCAACAAAAGCGAGCACAGCGCCGGGCTTAAGGTCAGCGCGTTGAAAGCTGAAAAGATGACCGAGACGGCGATGGTGACCGCGAATTGTTGATAGAGCCTGCCCGTAATTCCAGGAATGAAGGCCGTGGGAATAAAAACGGCGGACAGGATCAGGGCGATGGCGATAACGGGCCCCGATACCTCTTGCATGGCTTTCAGCGAGGCTTCACGCGGCGACAGGCCCTCTTCGATGTGTCGTTCGGTGGCTTCCACTACGATGATGGCGTCGTCAACGACCAGACCGATGGCCAGAATCAGGCCGAACAGAGAGAGCGTATTGACGGAAAAGCCCAGCATTGGAAAGACGATGAAGGTGCCGATCAGCGACACCGGAACCGCGGCCAGCGGAATCAGCGCCGGACGCCAGCCCTGCAAAAAGATGTAGATAACGAGTACGACCAGCAGCAACGACTCGAACAGAGTAAAAATCGTCTCGTGCAAGCCCGCCGTAACGGCTTCGGTCGTATCGATCAGGACGGTGTGTTGCATGTCCTTCGGGAAGCGCTGCGACAACTCCGTCAATTTCGCGCGTACGTGGGCGGCGGCTTCAACGGCGTTCGAGCCCGGTAATTGATAGATGGCGAAGACGCCGGCCGGCAGCCCGTTGCAGAGGCCGTCGGCATTGTAGGATTGCGAGCCCAGTTCGATGCGCGCAACATCTTTCAGCCGCAGCGTGGAGCCATCGGGATTGGCGCGGACAACGATGTTGCCAAACTCCTCGGGCGTTTCAAGCCGGCCTTGAGAGCGCACCGTGTAAGTGAACTCCTGCCCATGGGGAACCGGCTCGCCACCGATCTGTCCCGAGGGGTTGACCTTGTTTTGCGATTGAATGGCCTGCACCACCTGCGGCACCGTAACGGAAAGCTTGGCGAGCTGGTCGGGCTTGACCCAGACGCGCATCGCGTAGTCGCTGCCGAAGACCTGCACGCGGCCCACGCCCGGCAAGCGCGAGATTTCGTCTTTGAGGTTGATGTTGCCGTAGTTGACCAGGAAATTCTGGTCGTAGGTGCCCTTGGGCGAGGTGAGAGCGATCACCATCAGCGGCGAAGAGAGGGACTTGAGCACCTGCACGCCGTTGTTGGTGACCTCAACGGGCAACTGCGCCGTGGCCTGCGAAACACGCAGTTGCGTGAGGATCTGATCCGTATTGGGATCGGTCTTTACGTCGAAGTCGGAGAACAGTTGCGTCGAACCGTTGTTGGCGTTGGTCGAGTACATGTAACTCATGTTGTCGACGCCATTCAACTGGCTCTCGATCGGCGTCGCCACCGATTGTTCCAACGTCTTGGCATCAGCGCCCGGAAAGACGGCCTGTATGACGATCTCAGGGGGAACAATCTCCGGGTACTGCGCAATCGGAAGCGTGACCATCGACACGGTCCCGATAATGACCATGAGAATCGAGATAACGATGGCGATGGTGGGGTGGTTAATGAAAAATTTTGAGATCATTCGTTACCTTCCGCGGGCGCAGTAGCGACTGTAGGATTGACGGGCATGCCGTCCACCACCTTGGCATTCCCTTCCGTGATGACGCGCTCGCCGGCATGCACGCCGGATTCGATGATCCACAGCGATCCCACGCGCTCGCCGGTTTTCACGGTGCGCAAAGAAACTCGATTGTCCAGGCCTACGACGGCGACGCGATAGGTTCCCTGCATTTCGTTAACCGCGCGTTGCGGCACCAGAATGGCGGAACGGTTGACGGCGGTTACGGCATGCACTCTGCCGAATTGCCCCGGACGAAGAAGATTGCCGGGATTGGGGAAGGTCGCAACCATGCGGATGGTGCCGGTCTGCGAATCTACCTGCCGATCGACAAAAAACACTTTTCCCAGATGCGGATAGATCGTGCCGCCGGCCAGCTCCAATTGCAGACTGAGATTTTTTGCCAGAGTGGCATGGGCGCTCGACGCCTTCGCTCCCACTCCGTAGAAGTGCATGTACTCCTGCTCGCTGATGGGGAAGTACACCTTGATGGGATCGACTTTGGAGACCGAGGTGAGCACGGTTCCCGGCGACACCAGATTGCCGACCTGCGTCATGGCAATGCCGGCAATGCCGTCGGTGAGCGAGCGGACATGGGTGAAATTCAGATTGATCTGCGCCTGCGCGACCGTGGCTTCGGCGGCTTTAACCGCCGCCAACGACTGCCGTTGGTCGGCGAGCTCAGTGTCGAGCGCGCTTTGCGATACCGCGTGCTGCTGCGTCAGCGGCGTGTCGCGCTTCACGTTGATATTGGTCAACGCCAGATGCGCCTGCGCTTGCCCCAACTGCGCCTGAGCCTGATTGAGCACCGCTTGAAAGGTTTGCGGATCGATCTGAAACAGAACCTGCCCTTTGTGGACGTAGGAACCTTCCCGATAGAGCTGCTTGACCAGATAGCCGCTCACCTGCGGCTGAATCTGGGCGTTGACGTCGCCATCGAGCGACGCGACCCAGTCGCCTTTGACCGGCACGTCTTTTTCGATGGCCGGCGTAACTTGAACGGAAAGAGGCGGCATGGCGATTGGCGCCTGCTTTTGCTTGCAGCCGGAGAGCGAGAGCAAAAGCGCGACTCCGGCCAGACCGGCTTGCAGCGCGCGCGTTGCGGAAAAAGCGCCGTTCCGCTTTGCGGCGGAGAGCTTGCATGGAATCATTCGTGTACCTTCCTTGTTCTGGTCGATGTTCTGGTCGATGACTGATCGAGCGATTGACGTGGCATCATGCCGGTTGGCCGAGCTCTGCTTCAAACACTCCGGCGCAGCAAAAAGTAGATGGGGAAATGGCACCTTTATCTGCGACTCCCAAGGTTGTGAAGCGGCAGTGGCGATACTTTCTTTTGCCGCTCTGTTTCTGTTTTGACTCGGGTGCAACCTACGCGGCGAAGGTTGAGACGCCGGCAGAGATCTTTTCCGTAAAAAGTGTCGGTCGTGAAACGGGCTCCCAGGCGATTCAGCCAGCACAAAGCTTCTTCACCAAAGGGATCGACGAAGGAGACCGATTGCAGATCCAAGACGCAATCGGAATGCAGGTCGATGTGGAGCGTTACACGGAGCAGCTCATTTGCCCACGCACCGGTCAACTTGCCTTCCAGCACAAAGACTGCCGGTTTGTCGTCGGGATTTGGCGTGGTGATCCGCAACATGCGTTATGTATATATGCATTTAGCGCGCCATTCTGCCTCTTTATGCTCTTGTTGATAATAAAAGAGATAGCGTCGTTATGAATTTAGTCGTGTGTCACTCGGCTACGGGTGACATGCGGGTGACAGTGGCAGTGACAGCGGAGACGCGGTATCAGTGAGCAGGCGCTAATTGAAATCCTGTCGTGAAATGTTAAGCCGCGCCATTCTTTTCAGCAGCGTCGTGCGCTTCAAGCCCAGCCGCTCGGCGGCGCCTCCGGCTCCCGCCATTCGTCCGCGAGAGGCGCGCAGAGCCTCTAAAATCGCATCGCGATCCGTAGCCGGCAATGGCGCGATTTTGACTGCGTTTTTTTCGTGCTTGCGCAGCTCGGCAATCGGCGCGGCCAAGGTTTCGCCGCGCGTCAGAATCACGGAACGCTCGATGAAGTTTTGTAACTCACGCACGTTGCCGGGCCACGACCAGTTCATCATGGCTTCCAGCGCGCCGCGCGGCACCATGCGAATGTTTTTGCGCATTTTGCGCGACAGTTGGTCGACAAAGTAATGCACCAGAAGCGGAATGTCCTCTTTGCGTTCGCGCAACGGAGGAATGTGGATGGGAAAGACATTCAAGCGGTAGTACAAATCTTCGCGGAACTTGCCTTCGCCGATCATCTCCATCAGATTGCGGTTGGTGGCCGCAAGCAAGCGAACATCAACCTTGGTGGTGCAGTTGCTCCCCAGCCGCTCGAATTCCCGCTCCTGCAGCACGCGCAGCAACTTGGGCTGCAAGCTGAGGTCGATGTCGCCAACCTCGTCCAAAAACAGCGTGCCCTCGTTTGCCAATTCCAGCCGTCCGCGCTTTTGCGTCAGCGCTCCGGTAAAAGCCCCCTTCTCGTGCCCGAAGAGTTCGCTTTCGAGCAAGCCCTGGGGAATGGTGGCGCAGTTCATGCGGACGAAGGTGCGGTCGTGGCGAGCACTGTGATTGTGAATGGCGCGGGCAATCAGCTCTTTGCCCGTGCCGGTTTCGCCGATAATCAAAACGGTGGCATCGGTAGGCGCGACGATGGAAACCTGTTCGAGCACTTTTTTCAAAGCGCCGCTGGAACCGATGATGTCTTCGAAGTTGTATTCGGACTGAAGTTCGGATTCCAGATAAAGCCGCTCGTCTTCCAGCCGCCGATGCGAGCGATTCAAGCGGCGGTACGCCACCGCATTTTCCAACGCGAGCGAAATCTGATTGCCGACTTGAAGCAGCAATTCCAGATCCATCCGGCCAAGTATGTCTTCCTCTTTGCTGCCCAGCAAGATCATGCCCAGCGGTCTCGACGAGCCAATCAGCGGAACACAAACGATGCAGGCAATCGATTCCGCGCGCAGCGGCCGGGAGATGAACGCCGGTAATTTTTCGATCTCCCGCGAGTGCAACACCGTCGGTACGCGCATGCTCCAGGGCGCAATCTCCTTCTCGGATAACTGCGGTACGGGAATGTGCTCGATAGCCCCTTGACTGCCGGGAAAATCCAAGGTGACGCATTGCAGTTGGTTCGATCCTTCTTCGAAGAGCCAAAAGCCGGAAAAAGCAATGTTGATGAATTCGCGGATCGAGGCCGAAGCCGCGCGGAACAGCTCGTTGACGTCGAGGTAGTTAACAATGTGGTTGTTGATTTCAAGCAGCAGATTGAGCCGATCGCGTTCGCGCTCGAGTTCCACACGGTACGATTCGGCCGACTCCAGTGCGAGCGCGCCCTCCAACATCGCCGAGACGTGCGCCACGACGGCTCCCATCAGTTCCAGATCGGCCGCCGAATATGTCTGGCGGGTGGTCGAGCCAAACGACATGACGCCCAAAGATCCGCGGGAGCTGGAAACGGGAAAGACATAGAGGCTTTGGATCTCCGTTTGCTTCAGATCCTCCGGGAATCCGGGAACCTTGTCCATCTCCGCTCTGGGGTCGGAGATAAATTTCGGCTGCTGTGTCTCCAAAACCTGGGCAATGGCCGTATTACGAAATGGAATCTCCATGCCGAGCGGAGTTGCATCGTCGATCGGCCCCGGTTCCAGCGCATACAACTGCGCTGTCTGCTTTTCCTGATCGATCAGCATCAAAGAAATCGCGTCGAAGGGAACGACCTTCGACAGAAGCATGGAGATGGAATGCAGCACCTGGTTCAGATCCGGTTGCAAGGCAATCGCCGTCGACACATCGAGCAGCGCCTTGTAGCGCGTCAGATGCTGAAGCTCTGATTTGTCGTTGGCGATCATGATCTGTTGTTATGCACTATATCGCTTGCAGATGAGCCAGGAGTAGGGCAACGGCATCAGCCATTCCGGAACATTTGACTGCAAGTTTCGACAATTGCTGATTTTGTAAATTTTGGGGACGGCTTTGGTTTTGGTGCCGGGAGGGGGGGTCGAACCCCCATGACCACGAAGGGCCGGCAGATTTTGAGTCTGCTGCGTCTGCCAATTCCGCCATCCCGGCAAGGGGTGAGGACTGCTCTCAAAGTATCGCACAGCCCTTGGCCGTTTTGCCACTGCCCGTTTTGCCCCTGTCAGGAGCCTTAAGCGCCGCTCGGCACGGGATTTCGCGATCGGATGGCTGGAGCGTCGTCGTAAATTCTGGCACGACGGCCAATCGAGCTGCTGCGCCGAGACAGCCTTCATGCGACAATGGAGGCAAAAGCGATGACTAACGCCTCTTCTTCCGCAGCACCCGAACCGACTACCGTTACTCCGCAGTTGCTTGACCAACATGGCATCACCGCGGAGGAGTACGACCGCATTCTCAAGGCCTTGGGCCGCACGCCGTCGATTACCGAACTCGGCATCTACAGCGTGATGTGGTCGGAGCACTGCTCGTACAAATCCAGCCGCGTGCACCTGAAGCGGCTGCCGACCAAAAGCGAGCGCGTGGTGCAAGGGCCGGGAGAAAACGCCGGCATCATCGACGTGGGCGAAGGCTGGGCCTGCGCCTTCAAGATCGAAAGCCACAACCACCCCAGCTACATCGAGCCCTACCAGGGCGCGGCCACCGGCGTGGGCGGAATCTTGCGCGACATTTTCACCATGGGCGCCCGTCCCTTCGCCGTCATGGATTCGCTGCGCTTCGGACCGATCCACGATGGCGAAGGCGCCGAGCCGGAGCTGGTGCGCAAAAATCACGCCGTCATGGACGGCATCGTCGGCGGCGTCGGCGGCTACGGCAACTGTTTCGGCGTGCCGAATCTCGGCGGCGAAACCAAGTTCGAGGCCTGTTACTCAGGCAATCCGCTGGTGAATGCCTTTGCGCTGGGTTTGGTGCGCAAAGATGAAATTTTTTACGCCAACGCTTCGGGCGTGGGCAATCCGGTAATTTATGTCGGCGCCAAGACCGGCCGCGACGGCATCCACGGCGCCACCATGGCCAGCGAAGAGTTCAACGAAGGCTCCGAGGCCAAACGGCCCAACGTGCAGGTCGGCGATCCGTTTATGGAGAAGCTGCTGCTCGAGGCCTGCCTGGAAGCGATGAAGACCGGCGCGATCGTCGGCATTCAAGATATGGGCGCGGCCGGGCTCACCTGTTCGACCTGCGAAATGGGCGCGCATGGCGGCGTCGGCCTCGATGTCGAGCTCGATCTGGTTCCGCAGCGCGAAACCGGCATGACGCCTTACGAGATCATGCTTTCCGAAAGCCAGGAGCGGATGCTGCTGGTGGCCATCAAGGGCCGCGAAGACGAAATTTTAAATGTCTTCAAAAAGTGGGGCCTCGACGCGGTCATCGTCGGCACGGTCAAGCCCGAGTCGCGGCTGCGCATTCGCCATCACGGCGTGCTGGTGGCCGACATTCCCAACCAGTCGCTCACCGACGACGCGCCGCTCTATCATCGCCCCATCGGCGAGTGGAAGGCGCCGGTTCCGGCCGAGCCCTCCGATGATGTTCAGGCCGCGCTCGGCAAGGACCGTCATTATCTTGACGACCTCAAGAAGCTGCTGGCCAGCTCGAATGTCTGCTCCAAGCGCTGGGTCTTCGAACAGTACGACTCGATGGTACAGACCAACACGACCATCGGGCCGGGCGGCGAAGCCTGCGTAATGCGCATTAAGGGAACCGGGAAAAAGGAAAAGGGCGCGGGCGAACGCGGTTTGGCGATGGCGCTTGACGGCAACGGCCGCTGGGCCTATCTCGATCCCAAGCTGGGCGCGAAACTCGCCGTGGCCGAAAGCGCGCGCAAGGTAGCTATGACGGGCGCAACGCCGGTGGCCGCCACCAACTGCCTGAACTTCGGCAATCCTGAAAAGCCCGAGGTCATGGCGCAGTTAACCTCGGCCATCGACGGCATCTCCGAGGCTTGCATCGCGCTGGGCACGCCGATTACCGGCGGCAACGTCTCCTTATATAACGAGACTAAGGGCGAGGCGATTTATCCCACGCCGGTGCTGGGCATCGTCGGCATTCTCGACGATGTAACCCGCGCGGTAGGCGCGGATTTTGACCGTGAAAAAGACGCGATCGTGCTGCTGTGGCCCGTGCCGCGCGGCCAAGAACCCGATCCCCAAAAAGTCGTCCCGCTCAATTCCCCGGCGATCAGCCAGTATCCGCTGCCGGCGATTGAAGAGGTGCAGCAGACGCGCGCGGCCGCTGACGCATCCGAAGAAGAGGTCGCCGCCAATCTTGCCGCCTTCGGCTCTTCCGAGTTCGCCAAGGCGATTCTGGGCAGCCTGTGGGGCACGCCGCCTTCGCTCGATCTCGAGGCCGAGGCCAATCTGCAAAAGCTGCTTGAAGATCTCGCCTGGCAAAAGCTGGTCCATTCGGCGCGCGACATCTCCGACGGCGGTTTGGCCGTGGCTCTGGCGCAGGCGACCTTCGCCAAGGGCATCGGCGCTACCGTCGAGCAGGATTCGTCGCTGTTGGCGCATCCGCTCTTCGGCCTTTTCGCCGAACCGGCTTCGACGGTAATCGTCACCGCCAATCCGGGCAAGCTGGCGGCGATTGACGCGCTGGCTGGCAAGTACAACATTCTTACCGCGCGCATCGGAACCACCGGCGGCAGCCGGCTGGAAATTTCCGTCGAAGGCAAGAGCTTCATCTCCGCGTCGGTTGAAAGTTTGCGCAAAATCTGGGCAAAGTCCCTGGAAGCCAATCTTCGCGGCGAGGTCAATGCATGAGCAGGTTGCTCTTTCAGGGGGTTCCGGGCGTAGCCGATGCGACGGCCGGGCAACTGACTACTGACCACTGTTCACTGTCCACTGTGAGTGACGCCGATGGCGACACTCTGCATGAAGAGTGCGGCGTCGTCGCGATTTACAACCATCCCGACGCCGCGCGGCAAACCTATCTGGCGCTTTACGCGCTGCAACATCGCGGACAGGAATCGGCCGGCATCGCCACCGCCGACGGCCAGAATCTGGCCAACATCAAGGGCATGGGGCTGGTTTCGGAGATTTTTACCGACGACGTACTGGCCAAGCTGCCCGGCACCATGGCCATCGGCCACACGCGCTACTCCACCACCGGCGACTCGGCGCTGCTTAACGCGCAGCCAATCCGCGTCGACTCCACCAAAGGGCTGATCGCCATTGCGCACAACGGCAATCTGGTGAATCTGGGCGGGCTGCGTGAGCGGCTCGAGCGCGAAGGCGCTTACTTCCAGACCACTTCGGATTCCGAGATCATCGTGCAGTTGATCGCCCACTCGCGCAAAACCACATTGGTCGACGCCATCGCCGAATCGCTTTCGCAAGTCGACGGCGCTTTTTCCATCGTGATGATGACGCGCGACCGCATCTTCGCCGCCCGCGATCCGCGCGGCTTCCGCCCGCTTTCGATGGGCCGCATGAAGAATCCAGACGGCGGAGAAACCATCGTCTTCTCGTCGGAAAGTTGCGCCTTCGATCTGCTGCGCGCCGAGTTTGTCCGCGACATTCTGCCCGGCGAACTGGTCATGGTCTCTCAAGACGGCGTCACCAGCCGCCAGTTCGCGAGCGGTGTTGAGCAGGCCAGTTGCATCTTCGAGCATGTTTACTTCGCCCGGCCTGACTCGCGCATCTTTGGCCGCTGGGTGCAGGAATCGCGCGACGCCATGGGCCGCCAACTGGCCCGCGAATCGAGTGTGCCGGCCGACGTCATCGTGCCCGTGCCCGACTCCGGCGTCACCGCCGCGCTCGGCTTCGCCGAAGAATCCGGCGTGCCCTTCCGCATGGGGCTGATCCGCAATCACTACGTGGGCCGCACCTTCATCGAGCCCGAACAGCGCGTGCGCGACTTCGGCGTGCGTCTCAAGCTCAACCCAGTGCGCAATCTGCTGGCCGGCAAGCGCGTCGTGCTCATTGACGATTCGATCATTCGCGGCACCACCTCGCGCAAAATCGTCCGCATGGTGCGCGGCGCCGGAGCAGCGGAGGTTCACCTGCGCATCAGTTGTCCGCCCACGATCTCGTCTTGCTTCTACGGCATCGACACGCCGAGCAAGCAGGAGCTGATTGCCGCCAACAAGTCGGTCGAAGAAATTCGCCGCTATATCGAAGCCGATTCGCTGGCCTATCTTTCACTGGACGGATTGCTGAACGCGGCGCGCGGAGATTTGGATATCGGCTACTGCACGGCCTGCTTCACCGGCAACTATCCCACCAAGTGGGTAGACGTAAGCGAGATTCAGCCGGCCGTCGCCGCGGTCTAGAGGAATCCATCGTAAAGTTTTCCGCTTGACTCAAGTGCGGCATTGCCGCATACTCAAACCGTGAGCATTCCGATGCTGACGGTCGTTGAAACCAGCGCCTTCGCTCGCCGAGCGGAGAAGTTGCTTACGGCCGATGAGTATGCGGAGCTGATTTTTTATCTTGCGTATCATCCGCAGGCCGGAGATGAAATTCCAGGCACGGGTGGAATACGCAAGGTACGATTTGCGGCCAAAGGGAAAGGCAAATCCGGCGGAGTCCGCGCGATTTATTACTTTTACAATGCGGAAAATCCGCTTTATGCCCTTCTGCTTTACGGCAAGAATGAACAAGCGGATCTTTCGTCGATGCAGAAGAAAGAGGCCGCGGCGTTTGTTGCAAGGGTCAAGGCAGCGGCTAAGCTGAGGAGAAGCGGGTCATGAAGCGGAAAAACATCGCGAACGAGTTCATCGAATCTCTGCGCGAAGCGGCCGAGATCGCCGAGGGCAAGGCCGCCCCTGCCGCCGTTTACAACATTCCATTGGTAGAGGATGTTGATGTTCGTGCCGTTCGTACCGCCACGGGCCTGAGCCGCGCTGAATTTGCGCGTCGCTTTGCCCTCGATCCGCGCGCTCTTCAGGATTGGGAACAGGGTCGCCGTCGTCCTGATCGCGCCGCGCGCGCTTATCTTACCGTGATTGCTCGCCGGCCAGAGGCAGTTGTCGAAGCACTGATAAGCTAACTCATCCCTATTAACAAGTTATTTGTGACCGCGGCGAAATTTTCGTCGGGATTGCTGCGGAGCGTGCATTTTTCCAGGCAGATCATTCTCTGTTCTGAAGCGCCCCTTCGCGCCCCTTCTATACTTGGATCGAAGAATCAATCAAAAGAGGTGCGATGGATTATCTTTGGACTCCCTGGCGCTATGCATATATAACGGCCGCCGACAAATCGCGGCGCGCCGGCGTTCCCGCCGAGCTTGACGCCTGGCCCGGCGACCATGAATGCGTCTTCTGCAATCTGATTGCCTCGGTCGATTACGCCATCGCTCACGGCATGGAGCGCGAGCAAGCCGAGGCCGCCGGCCGCATCGTGGTGCGCGGCAAGCACTGCTTCATCTGCCTGAACGCCTTCCCTTACGCCAACGGCCACGTAATGGTGATGCCCTACGCGCACTTGAACCGGCTGGCGGCGCTGCCTGTCGAGGCCGCCCATGAGCTGATCGATCTGGCGCAGCGGACCGAGCGCGTGCTCGAGCAGCTCTACCATCCGCACGGCTTCAACTTCGGCATGAACATAGGCGAGGCTGCCGGCGCTGGTGTCGCCGGGCATCTGCATCTGCACGCGCTGCCGCGCTGGGTGGGCGACACCAACTTCATGACCGTCGTTGGCGAAACGCGCGTGCTGCCCGAAACGCTCGAGGCAACCTGGAAGCGGCTGCGCGAGGAATTCAAATTGCTTTCGAGCCGCGATCTGTAACGCCACGGCGAGAAAACGTTACAAAAATATAGGTTCGCGTACACATTCCCCGTGTAGGATAAGTTCGCCGTATAAACGGCTGCGAGGAATGTAATGAAAAAATTGCTTTGTGCTTGTGCCGCGTTGGTGTTGGGGCTTTCAGCCGCATCCGCGATGGCTGCTGATGTAACCGGAACCTGGACGGCGGAGATGAAGACGCCGGACGGCAACAGTATACAGATGGGCTTTACCTTCAAACAGGACGGCGCGAAGCTCACCGGAACCATGCAAGGGCCGCAAGGCGATCCGATCGAAATCAGCAACAGCAAGATCGACGGCGACAAGTTCTCTTTTGACATCTCCTTCAACGGCATGACGATACACTACAACTGCACGGTGGCGGGCGATGAGATCAAAATGACCTCCAAGTCAGATCAGGGAGACTTTCCGGGCATGGAACTGACGCTGAAACGGGCTCCAGCCGCGGCAAAGTAATTTCCACCATTCACCACGGATGCGCTAGAGCGGAGAGGCTTCCGCTCTAGGCCTCCGCTTCTTTGCCCGCGGTCAGCGTGAGGTCGAGTTCATCGCCTGCTGCCTCATCGAGCAGCTTTTGCGGCAGGCTCTTGGTCGAGCGCACGCCCAGCTCCTTCAGCATTTCCACCTGGCGGATAAGATTGCCGCGGCCTTCGGAAAGTTTCTTCATGGCGCTGGCATAGTTGGCATCGGCGGCGTGCAGGCTGGCTCCAACCTTTTCTAAATCGGCGACAAAGTTGACGAATTTGTCGTAAAGCTCCGCGCCGCGATCCATCACATCGCGTACATTGCGCGCCTGCCGTTCCTGGTCCCAAAGCACATTCACAATGCGGATGATGTAGAGCAGCGTGGTGGGCCCGACTAGCAGAATGCCCTGGCGATAGGCGTCGGCCCACAGCTCGGCGTCATTTTGCAGCGCCAGCAGAAAGGCCGGCTCGATGGGCACGAACATCACCACGAAGTCCGGCGTTTCAACGCCCGGCAGGCGATGGTAGCCGGCCTTGGCCAGCTCAGAGACGTGCTTGCGAACGCTCTCCAGATGCCGTTTGAGCGCGGCGGCGCGATCGACCTGCTGCTCGGCGTTTACGTAGTCGGTGTAGCTGTTGAGCGAGACTTTCGAATCGATCACTAAGCTGCGCTCGCCGGGGAGAGAAACAATCACATCGGTGCGGACGGATTTTGTTTTTTCGCCCTCTTCGCCCGCCACGCCGGAAAAATTTTGTTGGAAGCTGTACTGCTGGCCTTCGCGCAACCCGGCCTTTTCCAGCAGATCGCGCAGAATAAATTCGCCCCAGTCGCCCTGCGCCTTGGCCGAGCCGCGCAGCGCCGTGGTCAGGTTGCGCGCCTGCTCTGAGATTTGCTGGTTCAGGTTGCCGAGGTTGCCGATCAGCCCTTCGAGCTTGGCGACGCCGGTCTTCGAATCGCTCTGCGCCTGCTCTACCTTTTCGCGGAATTCCTTGATCTGCGTCTTCAGCGGATCGAGCAGCGTGCCCAATTCTTTTTGGCTGCCCTCGGCAAAACTTTTCGCCTTCTGCTCCAGAATGCCCGAGGCCAGCGACTGAAACTGGTCGGAGAGCGTTTTTTTTGCCGACTCGAGCAGCGCCAGCTTTTCGGCCAGATTCTGCCGCTCGTTGCGCAGATCGGCTTCAAGACCCTTCACCTGCGCCGAAAGCGCGCGTTCAACCTCTGTTTTAGCAAGCAATTGCTTGCTTAACGCTGCCGCGGCGTTTTCGCGCTCCTCGGCCAGCGCCTCGAACTTTGCCCGCGCGGCCGATTCTGCCTGCGACTGCGCCAGATCGCTTCTGGCCGCATTCAAATCGCGCGCCAGTTCGGCTAAGCGCAGTTCCAACTGCGATTTTTCGCTTTTGGCCGAAGCACCGCGCAGCCCAAAACCCAGCAAAACTCCTGCGATCAATGCGATGATGGCGGCAATAAGAGCGAGCATAACAATTCCTCTTCGCCAAATATACGCCTGAGAGCTGTGCATTTTGCCATCAAACCTCGGGGCGCGCCCTTTCAGGTGCATACTCTGACGCCGAAGTATTTTTCCCCACAGGCTGGCGGCTTTACACTCCAAGGTTCGCCCGGTAGACTTGAAGTTCGGGGTTCTGCGTGTTCTTGTGGCGCGGTAGAGCCATTGCTCGCTTCGGGCCGGTATGGTAGGCTCGCCAAGCGGGGTGATGATTCTAAGCTCCCCGAAGCGTTTTTCAAGTTTCCGAACAATTTACGAGGAGAAGCACGCATGGCCGTTGAAGAAAAAGTTAAGCAGATCATTGTCGAGCAACTGCAGGTGGACGAATCCGAAGTGACCCCCAACGCCAGCTTCCAGGAAGACCTGGGCGCGGATTCGTTGGACGTGGTCGAGCTGGTAATGCAGTTCGAAGAGGCCTTCGACCTGGAGATTCCCGACGAGGACGCCGAGAAGATCAAGACCGTCAAGGACGCCATCGATTACATCGGAAAGAACGCGAAAGGCGGAAAGTAGGCTTTGAGCCAGGCCGCTACTCAGGCATCGAAACGCAGGGTCGTCGTTACCGGCATCGGGCTGATTTGCAGTGTGGGTAACACTGCGCCCGAGGTGTGGAAGAGTCTGTTGACTGGCGTCAGCGGTATGGCGCCGATTCAGAGCTTTGACACCACCGGTTTCCCGGTGACTTTTGCCGCCGAAGTGAAGAACTTCGACCCACTGCAATTTCTGGATAAAAAAGAAGCGCGCAAGATGGGGCGCTTCATCCACCTAGCCTTCGCCGCGACGCATGAGGCGATGGCGCAGTCGGGTTTGCAGATCACGCCGGCCAACTCAGAGCGCGTTGGGGTCTTTATCGGTTCGGGAATCGGCGGCTTCGAGGTAATCGAGCGCGAGCACACAAACCTGATGAACGGCGGCCCGCGCAGAATTTCGCCCTTCTTCATTCCCGCGTCCATCGTGAACATGGCGGCGGGGCAGATCAGCATCCGCTACGGCGCGCAGGGGCCCATTTCGGCCACGGCGACCGCTTGCGCCACCAGTTCCAATTCCATTGGCGACTCGGTGCGCATGATCGAGCACGGTGACGCCGACGCGATGATTGCCGGCGGTGCCGAGGCTGCTGTAACGCCGATGTCTGTGGGTGGATTCGCGGCCATGAAGGCGCTTTCCACGCGCAACGACGATCCCACCCATGCCTGCCGGCCCTTCGACAAGGACCGCGACGGCTTTGTGATTGGCGAGGGCGCCGGCATTGTGGTTCTTGAAGAGCTGGAGTACGCCCGCGCGCGCGGAGCCAAAATTTTGGGCGAGGTGATCGGCTACGGCATGAGCGCCGATGCCTATCACATGACGGCACTGGCGCCGGAAGGCGCCGGAGCGCAGCGCAGCATGCGCGCGGCGCTGAAAGACGCCGGCATCCAACCCGAGGAAGTGGGCTACGTCAACGCGCACGCCACCTCCACGCCTGCCGGAGACGGCAACGAATCACTGGCCATCGAAAAAGTTTTCGGCGAGCACGCGTTAAGCCACAAGCTCAAAATCAGCGGCACCAAGTCGATGACCGGCCACCTGCTGGGCGGCGCTGGCGGTCTTGAGGCCGGCATTACCATACTCGCGCTGCTCAACCAGCAACTGCCGCCGACCATCAACCTCGATAACGTCGATCCGACCTGCCGGTTGGACTACGTGCCCAACAAGCCCATCGCGCACGCCTTCGACATTGCCCTGTCGAACTCCTTCGGCTTCGGCGGCATCAACGCCTCGCTGCTCATGCGCCGTTGGACGGAGTAGTTTTTTTCGTAGATACTTTTCACCAAGCAAACTTTTTTACCAGCCAAAAGACCCGCCATGAAGGCGGGCCTTTTGTTTATGGATCAAATTTTCTGCCAGTGCAGAGCGATTCTTCCGGCGGTGTAGAACGGCTTTGAAAGGGCACGGCTTCACTCGATCCGTAACCGCATAAATCTGTGCCAGCGGGGGTGCCCCCGGTCTCGATTTTGAGACCGGGGAACCACAACGCGAAGGTCTGTTTACACTAGCGCCAGCGATGGATCGGAGGTCAGCTCCGGCGGGGCAAAGTCGCGCGCCAGCAGGCGCGGCCAGGCGGCGGCGGCCACCATGGCGGCGTTGTCGGTAGAAAGCGCCAGCGTGGGAAAGGCGACGCGCAGCCCGCGTTTGCCAGCCTCGGCCGTAAAGCGCGCGCGCAGCTCGCGGTTGGCCGCCACTCCGCCGGTAACCAGAATGCGCGTCGCACCCAGAGCTTCGGCGGCGGCAAAGCTCTTCTTCAGCAAATCGCCGACAACGGCGCGCTGAAAGCTGGCAATCAGGTCCAGCGTCGGCTGCGGGCAAAGGGCGAGCGCCTCTTCGCGGTTTTGCGGCCGCCCGGCTCCCGCCAGCACGCGAATCGCGCGCTCCCGAGCCTCTTCGCGCATCTCGTGCAGTTCCACGTAGCGCAGCACGGCGGTCTTGATCCCCGAAAACGAAAAAAGAAAACGCGGATTGAGCTGGGCGATCGGCGCGGTTTTAGCCTCTTTGGTGCGCGGCGGCTTGCCGCCCAAATGCAGCTTGGTTTTTACCTGCGCAAAAGCAAAAGGCACGGCGCGCGAGTTGCCATACGGAGCCAGCGTATCGATCCACGGTCCGCCGGGATAGCCCAGCCCCAGCAGCTTGGCCACTTTGTCGTAAGCCTCGCCGGCCGCGTCGTCCACCGTGCGCCCCACCAGCGTGTAATGCCATGTGCCCTGCATGGGCCGCGCCCGGTAAAGATGCGTGTGTCCACCGGAAACAACCAGCGCCAGTGACGGCGTTTCATCGGCGCTGGTAGCGCCAGACTCGCGCTCACCCGATTCGCGCTCGTTAAGCAGCACGGCGTGGATGTGACCTTCGAGATGGTTGACGGCGATCAGCGGCAATCCGCAAGCGTAGGCCAGCGCCTTGGCAAAGCTGAGGCCGACCAGCAGCGCGCCCGCCAGCCCTGGGCCGGAGGTGACGGCGATGGCGTCGAGATCGGCGAAGTTCAGGTGCGCCTCGGCCAGCGCGGCGCGCACCACGGGAACGACGGCGCGCAGATGCTCGCGGCTAGCCAGCTCCGGCACCACGCCGCCGTAGCGCGCGTGCGTAGGGATCTGCGAGGCGACAGCCGAGGCCAGCGTACGCTCGCCGCCTTCGACGATGGCCGCGGCGGTTTCGTCGCAAGAGGATTCGATGCCGAGAATCAGACCGGGCATAATTCCAGTTTAGTTGGCGCGGCGCGGAATGCGCATGCGCGAGAATAATAGTGAAGCAGACGATGGCGAACAATCGACAATGCGAGGCGGCGCTGCAGGTCATCGCGACGTTGCGCGCGCGCGGCTACGAGGCTTATCTGGCTGGCGGATGCGTGCGCGATCTGCTGCTGGGCCGCGCGCCGGCCGACTACGACGTTGCCACCGTTGCCACGCCCGACGTGGTGCTCGATCTTTTTCCGCGCACCTTCGCCGTGGGCGCGCATTTTGGCGTGGTGCTGGTTGCGCCTGTTGGCGCTGATTTCGTGACCGAGGTCGCCACCTTCCGCTCCGATCTTGCCTACTCCGACGGACGCCATCCCGACGGCGTGCGCTACACGCAAAGCGCCGAAGAAGATGTGCTGCGGCGCGACTTCACCATCAACGGCCTGCTGCTCGACCCGCTGCGTGGGGGCGGCGTTTTGGATGAATGTGCCGGCGATCCCAAGCGTTTGCGCAAGGCCGTGATTGATCGCGTCGGCGGACTGGCCGATCTCGATGCCGGTCTTGTTCGGGCCATCGGCGAGCCGGAGCAGCGCTTCGCCGAAGATCACCTGCGCATGTTGCGCGGCGTACGCTTTGCGGCGCGCTTCGGCTTTGATCTGGAGTCGCAAACGCAACGCGCGATGCGCGCGCTGGCCTCCCGCATTCAGGCGGTAAGCCGCGAGCGCGTGCGCGACGAGTTGACCAAAATGCTTACCGAAGGCCGTGCGCGGCGCGCCTTCGAGCTGCTCGACGAAACCGGATTGCTCCCTGAAGTGCTGCCCGAGATTGCGCGCATGAAAGGCGTCGAACAGCCGCCGCAGTTTCATCCCGAGGGCGACGTGTGGGCGCATACGCTTGCGCTGCTCAATCAGTTGCCGCCGGATTGCTCGCCGACGCTGGCCTGGGCCGCGCTGCTGCACGATGTCGGCAAGCCGCCGACCTTTGAGCGCGCGCCAGATCGCATCCGCTTCAACGGTCATGCGGAACTCGGCGCGACGATGGCCGCAGAAATCTGCCGGCGCTTCCGCTTTTCAAATGACGAGTCGCGGCAGATCACGGCGCTGGTCGCCAACCACATGCGCTTTATGGATGCGATGCGCATGAAGGATTCGACACTGAAACGATTCTTCCGCCTGGAGCGCTTCGAAGAGCATCTCGCGCTGCACCGCATGGATTGCCTGGCCGCCAGCGGCAATTTGGAAAATTGGGAGTATGCGCGCGAGCGTCTGCGGACGATGCCCGCCGAAGTGGTGCGCCCCAAACCGCTCATTACCGGCCGGGAGCTGATCGCGGCCGGCTACGCGCCTGGAGCGCGTTTCCGCGAAATGCTGCGCGTGGCCGAGGACGCGCAACTGGAAGGAACAGTCGCAACCGCGGAAGATGCGCTACGCTTGCTGCGATCGCGATTTTCTTTATAGCCCGCAAACTATCGCGACAGAATTTTCGTAAGCGTCTTCGCGAAGGTTGTCACGTAGGGATCGAAGAGCATGTGCATGTGCTGCGTCGGCACGTCGATCACATCGACGCCGCCTTGGGCCAGAGCGCCCCAGCCCAGCGTCGGGTCTTCTTCTCTGCCCAGCACTTCGGGGCCGCGATCGGTGGCGCGCACCTGCGTGATCTTGCCTGGAAAGGGCTTGAATGAGTAACGCTCGTACGCGCGCCAGTGCCCCTGTGAGACCCAGTAAAAGCGCAACGGCGCCGAAAGCGGGCGGCGCGCCAATTTGTAAAGATGCACGCCGGCCGGCAGCACCGCTTTTTCCATGAAAAGCGTCCAGTAGTATTCGCGCTTCTCCGAGAATTTTTTGCGCAGATAATTTGCGCCGCCGGCGCGGACGTTACGCCAGAATCTGGCGAGCTTGGCGCGCGTACTGAATATCGTGCCGCTGCCGGGCAGATCGACGTCGAACATGACAATGGCGGCGGGCGTCGCGTCCTGCTCGTAAAGCTGGCGCGCCATTTCGTATAGCACGAATCCGCCGTAAGAGGCCGCGCCCAGCAGATACGGTCCCTGCGGAAAGAAGGCGCGCATCTCTTTGATGTAAAGCGCGGCCATATCTTCGATGGTGAGATCGCGACGGTCCGGTTCAACCACCAGCGGCGACTGGAAGGCGTAGAAGGGCTGATCGGGACCGAGCGCGCGGGCGAGTTGTTCGTAGAAAAGGACGTCGCCGCCGACCGCGTGAACACAAAACAGCGGCGTGCGCGAGCCGTTGGGCTGGATGGGCACCAGCGTCGACCAGCTTTTTGGCGCGCTCGCTTCTGGAGCGCCGGTTTTGCGAACGACCTCGGCCAACTGGCGCGGAGTGCGGGCTTCAAAAAGCGTGGCCAGTTCGAGATCGACGTTGAAAGTTTTTTTGATTTTTGCAAAGAGCCGCACGCCGACCAATGAGTGTCCGCCAAGAGCGAAAAAGTCGTCGTCGGGACCAACCTGATCGACGCCGAGCAGCTCGCGCCACCAGGCGGCGAGCGTTGCTTCAATGTCTGCGCCGCTTTCGGCTGGCGCGGAAGCTGTAGCTTGTGACGTGAAAGCAGGAGTTTGCAGCGCCTGTATCGGCTGTGCAACTACGACCAGCGATTGCGGCGCATCAGTAGAGAGAATGCGCGTGAGAATGCGCAGGCCTTCGCACGGCTCAATGCCCGGACGCGCAACAATTTCGAGCGGCTCATCGGCGGCCGCGTCGCGCTGAACATCCTTGCCCTCCATCGCCTTTTCCGGGTCGGCGATGCGGCGCATGGCGAAGCCTTCAATTTCGGCGAGCACCGTGCCGTGCTCGTCGAAGATCGTAATGTCAAATGTTTCAACCTCGCCGTGGTGCGGCGCGTTTTTCCGCGTGCGGATGTGACTGTACAGGCGCGCGGGAAATGGATGGTAGACGCACATCCGACGGTATGAGATAGGTAGAAAAAGATCGTTGGAGTGTTCGTAATCCTCGGTCAAATAGAGCGCGGCGCCGGTCGCCATATCGAGCAGCGCCGGATGCTGGCGCAGCGTGGCAACGTCGGCGGAAAACTTTTCGTCGAGAAAAATTTCCGCCAGTCCTTCGCCTTTGCCAACGTGCAGGCGGTGCAGCGAGCGCCAGCGCGGGCCAAATAAAAACTGGCGTTCCTGCCGCGTGCGATGTTCGTCGTCAAAAACAATTTCGCTTTCATGGCAGCGGGCGGCAATAGCCTCGCGATCGACCGTGACCATTGGCGGCGTAGCGCAAGGCGCGATGGTCCCCGTCGCGTGTTCGGTCCACGTTTCGCCGCGCGAGAAAACGAAAAAGCGGAATGAGCCCTTTGCCGCTTCCGATTCTCGTCGCAGTTCCACGCGCACCTCTTTGGTTTCCGTGGGCGGCGTCATCATCGGCGCTAGAAAATAAACATTGCGAAATTCGATTGCGCCCTCGCGCGAACCGCGCGCAAAAGCCCCCGCCGCCATCTCCAGGTAGCCGGTGCCGGGAATGAGGGCGATGCCGTTTTGAAATTTGTGCTCGGCGAGAACCCAGCGGGTTTGCTGCGAAAAGCGACCAGCATAAACGACAGCGCCGGAGGTATCGAGCAGCCGCTCTTCCAGCCACGGATGCGAAGAGGCGGCGCGCGCCGCCATCCCGATTCCGCTCCACGCGCCCCAGTTGACGGCAATCACCGCGCCGCCGCGACTGAGCGCAAAGGCGTCGAGAAATGCGTTGGCGGCCGCATAATCAATCTGACCCGCCGGCGGCCGAATGGAACTGATGGAAGAAAATAGCACGAAGCAGGAAAGCGATTCGCCGCCGAGCGCTTCTTCCAGAGCCAGCGTTCCGCGCACTTTGGGAGCGAGCACGCATTCGGCGCGCTCGGCCGTCCGCAGCATCAGCGAGCCATCATCAAGCAGCCCCGCCATCTGGAAGAGGCCGTCGATTTTTCCGAAACGCTTGCGCGTGGCGTCAACGGCGGATTTCAACTGCTCTGAATCGGCCACATCGGCCTGAACGACGAGCAATCCATCGGCCAGCGAGCGGATTTCGATCAGCTCGCGAAGGCGTTCTTTTTCCGCTTCGGAAACTGTTGCGTCGCCGAGCGCCGATTCCCACTGCGCTTCAGGCGGAAGCTCCGAACGACCGACGAGCACGAGCCGCGCATGAAACTCTCGCGCCAGATGCGCGGCCACGGCGAGTCCTAAAGCGCCAGTTCCGCCAGCGATAAAATAAACGCCCTCGCGTACAAGGCGTTGATGCTCGATAGCGGCGTCAAATTGGTAAGGCTCCAGCGTTTCCACAAAACGCTTGCCGCCGCGCCAGGCGAAGGTCGAATTTTCAGCGGCGGCGTTCAACTCGGCGACAAGTTGCATCGCGCATTCGCCAGCATCTTCGCTGTCGAGATCGACGGCTTTGCAAGTGAATCCGGGCAGTTCCTTATGCAGCACGCGCGCGGGCCCCAGCAGCACGGCGCGCGCAGGATCGCGAACCGGCTCATCGGCGACGCGCTGCATGTGGTTCGAGACGAGAGAGATTTCGAATCCTTCAAGCGCCTGTGCCGCAAGCGCCTGCGCCAAATAAAGCGGACTATAAAAGCAGCGGCCAAGTGTTTCGTCGAGTGAATTTTTTGCGCCGCTTTTCGCGAGCGCCCACAGATGAATTATTTTTCGCGGCAGCTTGTCGGCTTTCACGAGATCGGCAACGAGCGCGTCGTAATCGGCGCGTACGGCGGGGCGCAGCGCGCAGCGGCCGTGCTTGAGCGGCTTGTAGCTGTTGCCCGCTTCGACGACAATGCAATCGCGCTTCGCGGTTTTAAGTTTGGCGGCGATGCGGTCGGCGACGCCTGATTCGTCGCGGAAGAGCAAGCAACTTTCTAGCGCGGCAGCGTTCTCGGCGGTCAGCGGCGCGGGCTTCCATGTGCGTCGGTAGAGCGAAATTCCGCTGTCAGTATTGGCCTGTGAATCGACCGTAGCAGGCGCAATCGATGCTGGCAAAATTTGGCGCGCATCAGTTTTGTCCGGCTCGATCCAGAATTTTTTGTGTTCAAAAGGATAGGTGGGCAGCGGAATACGCTGCACCGAATCGGGCGCGTGGCGTTTTGACCAATCGACTGTTGCGCCAAGCGTCCAGAGCTGGCCGAGTGCCTCCAGCGCGCAACGCAGCGCTGAAACCGATTCGCGTGGATGCGGCAGCGACGGAAAGGCTTTGGTTTCGGGGCCGCCTTGCTGGCGGGCAAAAGTCGTCAGCACATTGCCCGGCCCGGCTTCGACAAAAACGCGCTCGGGCGAGCGCAGCAGCTCGGCGAGATTGTCGCTGAAGCGCACCGTGGAGCGAATGTGCCGCGCCCAGTAAGCGGGATCGGTTGCTTCTTCGGCTTTGATCCACGTGCCGGTGAGATTTGAAAGGTAGGGAATGCGCGGCGCGTGAAGCGTAACTTTTCGCATCCGCTCTTCGAAGGCGCTCAGAATCGGTTCCATCATCGACGAGTGGAAAGCGTGCGAGGTAAAGAGACGCCGCGCGGCGATGGATTTTTTCTGAAGCGATTCTTCGTAGGTCGCCACAGCCTCAATGGGACCAGAAACCACGCTCATCGCGAGATTGTTGACGACCGCAAGAGACAGTCCGTCGGGCAATTCAATTTCGGCGGCAGGCAGCGGCACGGCAAGCATTGCACCGGCGGGCAGCTCGTAGATCATGCGTCCGCGCGCGGCCACCAGCGCCAGCGCCTCTTCAAGCGAGAAGACGCCGGCCAGGCAGGCGGCAACGTATTCGCCGATGCTGTGCCCGGCCATTGCGGTTGGCGTGACGCCCTGCGCGATCCACCACTGGGCCAGCGCGTATTCAACGGCGAACAGCGCCGGCTGCGTAAGCCAGGTTTGATTCAGCTTTTCCGACGCTGCTTCTATTTCGTTTTCTGGCGACTCATTTTCTGGCGGATAAATCGCGGCGATCAGGTCGAGTCCCAATGGCTCGCGCAAACCGCGCGCGCAGCGGTCGAGCGCTTCGCGGAAAGCTGGTTCATGCTCATAAAGCTCGCGGCCCATCTGCACGTACTGCGAGCCCTGGCCGGAGAAAAGAAAAGCGACTTCAGGATGCGCGGCCACACCGGCGGCGATTTTGCCGCGATCGACGAACGTAAGTGCAGCAACAGACTCGCGTGCGTCTTCGACGACAAGCGCGCGGCGATGCGGAAAAGCCGCGCGGCCGCACTGGCTGGTAAAGGCAGCGTCGGCGAGATTCAATTCTGAATGCGCGCTCAAGTGCGCGGCCAGATTGGCGATGGCTCGCTCGGCGGCGGCGGCTGTTTTGGCCGAAGCGACAAGAAGCTGATAAGGCCACGGCTGGCGCGCAATTTGAACCGCGGGTGCTTCTTCCAGCACCACGTGCGCATTGGTGCCGCCGATGCCGAGCGCGGTGACGCCGGCGCGGCGCGGCGCAGGCCAGTCGGTGAGCTTGTCGTTCACGTAGAACGGAGAGCCGGCGAGCTCGATGTGCGGATTGAGATTTTTGAAATTCAGGCTGGGCGGAATTTGTGCGTGCTCAATCGCCAGCGCGGTTTTGATGAGTCCGGCAACGCCGGCGGCCGAGTCAAGGTGGCCGAGGTTCGATTTAAGCGAACCGAGCGCCGTGTGTCCGCTTGCCCCGCGAAAAGCCTGCGTGAGCGCGCGCACTTCGATTGGATCGCCGACGCGCGTTCCGGTGCCGTGCGCCTCAACGTAGCCGATGCTCTCCGGCGCTACGCCGGCAAAGTCTATCGCTTCGCCGATCACTTCGGCCTGGCCTTCGACGCTGGGCGCGAGAAATCCAACTTTGCGCGCGCCGTCGTTATTGATCGCCGAGCCAAGAATCACCGCGTAAATGTGGTCGTGATCGGCCAGCGCATCTTCGAGCCGGCGCAGAACCACAACGCCCAATCCGCTGGCAAAAACCGTGCCACTCGATTCCGCATCGAAAGAGCGGCAATGACCGTCGCGCGAAAGAATTTCGCCTTCCCGATAAACATAGCCCAGGCCATTCGGAATCTCGATGGTGACGCCGCCGGCCAGCGCCATGTCGCACTCAAAGTTGAGCAGGCTTTGGCAGGCCATGTGCGTGGCGACCAGCGAAGTGGAGCAGGCGGTTTGCACGTTGACGCTGGGGCCGCGCAGATCGAGCTGATAACTGACGCGCGTGGTCAGCACGTCTTTGTCATTGCCGGTTTGCTTGAGCTGAAAGAGTCCCGCCGAGACCAGTAGTTGCCGGTTGGCAAGCAGATTGTGGATCAGGTAAGTGTTCATTCCCGATCCTGCAAATACGCCGATTGCGCCGGAGAATTGTTGCGGCGGATGCGCGGCGTCTTCCAGCGCCTCCCACGTGCACTCCAAAAAATGCCGGTGCTGCGGGTCCATGATGGCGGCGTCGCGCGGGCTGAAGCCGAAAAACGCCGCGTCGAAGAGCGGCACATCGTCAAGCGCCGAGGCGCGGCGTACGTAATCGGGATTGGCGAGCTCTTCATCCGTGGCGCCGGCGGCGCGCAACTCCGCTTCCGTCAGGTCGCGGATGGATTCGACGCCATCATGGATGTTCTTCCAGAACTCGGCAATGTTGCGCGCGCCAGGAAAGCGCCCCGCCATGCCGACAATCGCAATCGTGGAGGAGTTCACGATGCTCGAGTCTCCCTTTGCCGGGCCATTCTGCGCCGCGCCGCGCGGTCGGAAAGCCGGCTGGCCGCCGAGGCCTGCTGCGCTCCGCCCAGGTGCGCGGCCAGCGTGCTGACCGTGGTGAATTGAAAAAGATCGAGCAGTGGAATTTCGCGGCTCAAAGCCTCTTGCAGCTTGGCGTGCGCTTCCGCCACGGTAAGCGAATGCGCGCCAAGGTCAAAAAAATTATCGTTCAGGCCGACGGAGGAAATGCCGAGAGCCTCCTGCCAGGCGCGCGCCACAATCCGCTCCATTTCATTTGCGGGTTCGGCTTGTAACGATGCAACTGTCGCAAGATTGGGCGGCGGCAGTTTGAGCAGCGCCTTGCGATCGATTTTCCCGTTGTTGGTCAGCGGAAATTCGTCGAGAAACGCAAAGGCTGAGGGCACCATGTAGTCGGGCAATTTAGCGGCAAGCGCCGAGCGCAAAGCGTGCGCGTCGGCAGTTTGCGCAACGAGGTAGGCAACCAGCCGAGCGTCGCCTTCGCGATCTTCGCGCAGCACCACAACGGCCTGACGCACGCCGGGCTGCGCTTCAAGCAGCGCTTCAATTTCGCCGGGCTCGATGCGATGGCCGCGCAGTTTGATCTGATAATCGGCGCGGCCGAGAAAGTCGATTTTTCCGTCCGGCAAAAATCGCGCCAGATCGCCGGTGCGATAAATGCGTCCGGGGCCGAGTTCGGAGAGAGTGAGAAAACGCTCGGCCGTCAGTTCGGGGCGATTCCAATAGCCGCGCGTCACGCCGTCGCCGCCAATGTAGAGCTCGCCGATTTCGCCGATGGGAACCGGCTTGAACTCCGCATCGAGAATGTAGATCTGCGTGTTGGCGATGGGCCGGCCAATGAAAACCGATGCGCCGGCTTCTTCAACGTGCTCGGTTGTGGACCAGATCGTGGTTTCGGTCGGGCCGTACATGTTGTAGATTTCGCCGTGAAAAACGCGGCGCAGATGATGAATGAGCGCGGCTGGCACAGCTTCGCCGCCGAGCAGCATCTGCTTGAGCGAGCCCAGCGCGGCGTAGGCGTGCGCGTCGAGCGTCAACATGCGCGCCAGCGAGGGCGTCATCTGTAAGTGCGTAACCTTGTGGCGCGCGATCTCTTGCGCGATGATCGCCGGCCCTTCGCCGCCGTGAATAACAACAGTGAAGCCGCGCGTGAGCGTCCAGAGCAATTCGAGAACCGAGATGTCGAAAGCAAAACTGGTGACGGCCAGCCAGACGCCCGGCTCGAAGCCGATGGCGCGATCCATGCCGGTAAAAAAATTCACTACGTTGCGGTTTTCGATCATCACGCCTTTGGGCTTGCCCGTGGAGCCGGAGGTGTAGATCACGTAAGCCAGATTCGCGGGCGCGGTGGCGGAAACGACAGCAGCCGCGCTTTCATTGGCGGCCTCTTCTGCATCGACAATGGCGAGCGAGGCCGCGGCTGCCGGCAGATGCGCGCGCACGGCGGCAGTGGTGAGCAGCACAGGCATTTGCGAGTCTTCAATAACCAGCGCGAGCCGGTCTTGCGGATAAGTGGGATCGAGAGGAACGTATGCGCCGCCGGCCTTGAGAATGGCGAGCAGGCTGACGACGAGCGTCTCCGAGCGATCGATGGCAACGCCGACCAGCGTGTCGGGTTTTACGCCGAGCGATTGCAGGTGGCGTGCGAGCCGGTTCGTGCATTCGTCGAGTTGGCGATAGCTGAGCGTGCGGCCGTGAAAGACGACCGCCGCGGCCTCGGGCGTGCGCGCGGCCTGCGCGGCAAACAGTTCGGCAATCGTGCATGTGCGCGGGTAATCGGCTTCGGTTCGGTTCCACTCAATCAGCTGCGCGGGTAACATGAAAATTCTCCACGAACAGATGCTCGATGCCCGTGCCGAGGAAGGTGGCGATGGCCTCTTCCGGCGTGTTCACGATCGGCTGTCCTTTTACGTTGAAACTGGTATTGAGCACCATCTGGCGGCCGGTGGTTTTGCCCACCGCTACCAGCAGCGCGTGAAAATCAGGATTGTCTTCGGCGCTGACGGTTTGCAGCCGCGCCGAGCCGTTGACATGCGTGATGGCGGGCAGCAGATTGCGCACCTCGGGCCGCACGTTGACGATGCTGATCATGTACGGGAAGCCTGCGCCGGGCTCGACCTCGAACCAGCGGTGCGCTTCTTCAACCGTGCAGGCCGGCGCGAAAGGCCGAAAGCTCTCGCGCTTTTTCACCATGGCGTTGATGCGGTCGCGCATCTCCGGATGGCCGGGATCGGCGAGAATGCTGCGGTTGCCCAAAGCGCGCGGGCCGTACTCCATGCGGCCGCGCGACCAGGCAATGACGCGGCCCTCGGCGATCAGTTGCGCCGCCGCCGCGCAAGTTTCGTCGAACGTGGCGTAATGCGTCCACTGAATTTTTCCCGCGAAACGAGCCAATGCGGATTCGATTTCCGGCGTCGTGTAGCGCGGTCCGAAGAGCGGAACCGGGAAACGCTCCTGAGGAATTTTTTGCTGCAGCGACGTGCGGTAGAGCGCCGCGCCCAGCGCGATGCCGTCGTCGCCGGCCACCGGCTGAATATAAACTTCGTCGAAGAGATGCGAGCGGTTGAGCTTGCCGTTGGCGGTGCAGTTCAGAGCCACGCCGCCGGCCAGCGCCAGCCGTCGCAATCCGGTCTCTTCGCCAAAATGTTCGCAGACGTGCATCACCACGCGCTCCAAACATTCTTGCAATGCGGCGGCTACGTCTTCGTGATTGGAGTTTACCGACTGCTCGGGCGCGCGTCGCGCAATTAAATGCTCGTCGAGATAGGCGCGCGAGGCGGTGTAATTTTCGCGCTCGTCGCGGGTGTGGTTCAGCTTGAGCAGCGGAATGCGAATCGTGCCGTCGGGGCAGAGTTCGACCGCTTCCTCAAAAAATTTGCGGTAATGCGCCGGATCGCCATAAGGCGCCAGCCCCATGATTTTGTATTCGTCGGAGTTGAAGTCGAAGCCCAGATGCAGCGTCACCAGCGAGTAGAGAATGCCGATCGAATCGTTGGCGCCGATGGTGCGAATTTTTTCCAGTTCGCCGTCGTGAAAATCGTAAACGCTCAAACTTTCGGTTTCGCCCATGGCGTCGTTGACGACCACCAGGCACTCATCCCAACCGGAGGTGTAAGCGGCGCTGGCCGCATGCGCCAGATGATGGCCGACCTGATGCACCTTCTCCAGCGGAAAGCCTGGCAGATCGCGGCGCACCTGCGCCAGCAGCGCATCGCGAGAAAAAACTTTGCTGTAGAGTTCGTCAGAAACCGCATCGCCGGTGTAGAGGCCTTTGTAGGGCGAGTAATCGAATCCGTGCGCAATCTCGTCTACGTCTGAGATGGAGATGCCAGCCTCAGCGAGACAAAAGCGAATCGCATCGATGGGAAAGTCGCCGGTGTGCTTTTTCCCGCTGAAGCGCTCCTGCTCGGCGGCGGCAACCAGCCGGCCGTCGATGACCAGCGCGGCAGCGGCGTCCATGCCCTGGGCGATGCGATACTCGCGCTCGTCCAAGCCTGCCCAGTGGGCCCGCTTAAAAGAGATGGCGTTTTCTAGCCCGCTGATTCCGATTACCTTCATCAAATACCCTTTCCGAACTCCGGGCGCACATGAATTGCAGATAGGCAGGGATTGCCCTATGATTCCCCACTCAGACTAGCATTCAGAAAAACTTACGGAATCCCACCTATGTGTGCGCGGTACCCAATTCGGTAACCACTTCTGGTGCGCTTTTGGGGGATGGCGCTTTGTGCTTCCGCATTTCCAGAGCGCGCGTTCGGTTTTTTAGCTTTTCCGAGTAATTTATCGGCGGCTGCGGCAAATGAGCTTATAAGTTACCGTGGCGGCGTTTGGGCAGTGAAATCAATCTCTAAAATCTCAGGCGCAGGCCAAACTGAATCTGGCGTTCGCGATAGAAGTTAGTGGCGTTGATGTTGATTGGCTGGCCGAAGGCCGGCGTCAGCACCCCGGTGGTCGAGGAAGATTGGCAACTGGCGTTGTCGCTGGAGTTGATCGTCAGGTAGCAAAGCGAAGGATAGGAGCCCGACGTACTGCTGTTTTCGATGGCGTAGCCGGCGGTTTCGAGCTGGGTGACGTTCTGGTGGTTGAAGAGGTTGTAGCTTTCGGCCATCAGCTCCAGTTGGCTTCTCTCGTTCAGGCTGAAGCGCTTGGTCAGGCGCAAATCGTCCTTCCAGGCGTTGGGATAGCGGAAGGTGTTGCGGCCGATGTTATAGGCGATGCTATCGTTGCCCGCGCCATAGATGCGATTGCCGCCGCCGGAGCCGTTCAGTCCCGGCCCCAGGGCGGCGATGGCGGTTCCGCTCGCGGTGAATCTTTCCGGCAGCGAACCGGAAGTACGCATGGTGTAGGGCAAGCCGCTGTGGAAGTGGCCGATGCTGGCCAGCGACCAGCCGTTGATGAAATGGCCTGAGAAATCGTACCGCCGCCAGGGCGCTTCAACGACGACCATGACGGTCGCGGAGTGGCGCACATCGAGGTCACTGGTGCCGTATTCGCTGCTCAAGCTGGATGGATTGAGGACTTCGCTGCCGACCGACTCCGTGCTTTCATTGGGGTTCCAATCCATGGCGTGGGCGTAGGTATAGTGCGCGTGGAAGCTCGGACCGCGGCGGCCTTGGCGGGAGATGTTGACGGTCGCCGCTTCATAGGTGGAGTTGGCGCGGCTTTCGATTTGGGAGATTTGCTGATAGCCACCAAGAAGCCGGCCGCATTGGTTGTTGAAATTCAACTCCGCACCGGAGGGGCAATTGGCCGAGGGCCAGTTGGCGTAGAAGGGAACGGTAATCTGTGTCGCCTTGATGGGGCCTTTTCCCGTGTAATCTTTTACCGCATAGGTAATCGTGCCGGGATTCACGGCCGGATCGATGTTGGCGTCCATCGAGACCGGCAGCCGCCGGCCCAGGCTGAACATGGCGCCGGCGGTCAGCTCGATGTGCCCCGGCAGCGGTTGCTCGATTGAAGCGATAGCCTGATGAATCTCTGAATTGCGAAAACGCGGCGCGAATTGGACGGCGCCGGGTGCGATGGCTTTTGTCGGCTCGCCGGCAAGAACGTAGGGGAAGGGCGGCGCGCCGCCGGCGCAATGCTGGCAATCGTCTGAAGGGCGCATAAAAAAGTCCAGGTCGCCGTTGAGCGAGCCGGTGTGGGTAAGCGCGGTCTCAATCGTTGCGCTCTCTACGCGGCCAAAATAGATGCCGTAGCCCAGGCGAAGCACGGGCAGGCTGCCGCGTCTTTTGCCGATGGCCAGGCCCACGCGCGGCCCCCAATTGTTGCCCAACGAGGGCAGCGTTTCCGTCAGCGGCAGATCGGAATTTTTTACCTCGGCGATCGGCGGCGGCAACTGCTCCCGTTCCCAGCGCAGGCCAACGGAAAAAACGGCGAAGCCTTTCGCCTGCCATTGCGCGGTGGCGTAGCCGGCCCAGTCGTTAGTGCTTAGCCGCCAATTCGCCGGCCCCATAGTCTGCGAGTAGTAGGAGTAGCAGGGCTGGCTGCCCCACTTGGTGTTGGTCGCGCCGCAGTTGTGCGGGTAAAGAGCGTCGAGCGCGTCGGAGTAGCCGTATTTTTCAAAGGCCAGCGCGTCGGAGATGAAGCTGGCCACATTGGAGTAGTGGTAGCTTCCGGTCTGGTTGCGCAAAAAGCTGGTTTCGTCCAGATGGCGATCGACCTCGAAGCCGCCGCGAAGCAGCAGCTTTCCGTGAACCCAATTCATCATCTGCCGCGCCTGGTAGCTGCGCTCGTCGGGATAGCTGCCCTGACCGAAGCGCGTGAGATTGCCAATGGTGAAGCCGTTGCTGGAGTCGATGACGATCTGCGGCAATTGCCCCCAGGAGTTGCCGCTCAAAAAACTTTTCTCAAAATCGGAAGGCGTTTCGGGCTTGGCGCTCGCAATGGAGCGTCTCACGGAGGCTTGCGTAACGGCCTGCAGATTGGAAGACAGATAAGCCTCCCAGCGCGCCATGAGCGATTGCTGGCTGGCCTGCCTGGAGCCGAAGCTGTGGTTGCCCTCGGTTGCCGAAACGCGCGTCAGTCCTCCGCCGGGGGAGTTCAAATTTTCGCCTGTGCTTTCCAGCGTGAGCCGATGCCGCTCGGCCATCAGCCAGTCGATGCGGCCGAAGCCGGTCCACCGCGCCTGGGTGCGTGCGGCCGGGCCGAGCAGAGAGGCTAACTGCTCCAACCCGGCCGACGTTAAACCTGAGCGCGGTACGCCCAGGTAATCGTTATAGGCCTGGTTCAAACTTTCGCCGAGCCGGCTGGCCAGCAGCACGACCGAGGCGCTGGTCGGCTCCGGTGTATAGAAGAACTCGCTGGCGTTTTTCACCGTCGCCACTCCCGGATCGTTGCGATGGTTGCTGTCGAGCGCGGCAAACCAGAAAAGCTTGTTGCGCCGGATGCGGCCGCCGATGCCCGCGCCTAGAACAATCTCGTGGTCGGGCGGTGTGTAGGGCGAGGAGACGAAACTGGGCGCGGCCACGCTCCCGGTATTCTGCGTCCATTTGGTGAAGGGATTCCGCGCACCCCAACTGTTTTGGCGGTCGAAGAGAAAGACCTGTCCGCGAAGAGGATTGGAGCCGCCTTCGGTGCGAATGTTGGTCGCGCCGCCAGCCGCGCGCATCTGCCCGGCCTCGGCGTTGCCGGCCGCGGTCGTGACCTCGCTGACGGCCGCTTCGCTCACGCCGTGTCCGCCGCTCCTGCTTTTGTTGGCCGAGCCGGGCTGTTCTTCGCTGTCGGAGTTTTCGGCAGCCGTTTCAGCGCCGGCGGTCGCGCCAAAGGCCAGGCTCGTACTGGCGCCATCGATTGAAATCTCCGCGGGCTCCTGGCTGGCGCGATAGGCTGGCTGCTCGGAGTCCGTCGCGGCGCTCGATCCCGGCGCGTTGAGCAAAAAGGCCTGCCAGCGTCGGCCGCCCAGCGGCAGCGCTTGCAGTTGCTCGGCGGCAACGGTGGTTGTGGCGGCTTCGGTTGAGGGCTCCGCCTGTTTGGTCGCAGTGGCGATTGCGCTCATTGAGGGTTGGCCGGGCAGACTGGCCACCGTCAGGCCGCTGGCCGCCGCGGCGTAAGAGGAAGGAGTCGATGCAAAGTACGACGGCAACGGAAGGCCGTGCGGTGGGCTTGTGGCCAGGGCCAGCTCGATTGGTGGCGGCGAAGCGGTCTCCAGCGGCGCGCGTTGCCGCGCCGCCAAAAGCCGTGCCGGAGGCTGTGGGTTGATGGTTGCATTCATTGGTTTTTGAAAGGGCACAACTTGAGTCGTGCCGCAAAGAGGTTCATCAATCCAGGGCTTTAACCCCTGATGGATTTTTTTCAGACAGTCGGGTGAATTGATGCCGCCAGTTCTTGCTCCCGCCGAAGCCTCGGTGGGTGAGGCGGGCTGCTGTTGTAGTTGGTTGAGGGTTAGCGTCGAAGGGGAGGGCTGCGGGGTTTCGACGCGGGGAAGAACTTGCGCCGAAAGTAAAGCAAGTCTTTCGGCGCTGGGGGAAGCCTGCGGGAAAAATCTTTGCGGCGGAATTTCGCGTTCGCGCGCCGGAAACAGTCGCAACGGCTCGTAGGCGATGGCCGCGACCTGCACAGGCGCGGCAACGCTGAGCGCGGGCCGTGGCGCGGCCAATGGCAGCGCTGCGATTGCACTCGGCGCGGCGCTTTGGCTGCGCGCGGCCGTCGCGACGAGTGCCGGCTTGAACTCCAAGGCCGCCTGTATGCGCGCCTTGACGCCGCCGGTGATCAGAACTCGATCCAGGCTGCCGTGGCCGAGTCGGGGGTCGTCGGCCTCCAATTCATACTCGCCTGCATCGAGTGAAGCAAAGTGGAAGGCGCCGTCTTTGGCCGTTGTGGCGCTAGCTTCTGCGCCGGTGATGCGATTGCGCAAAACGACCGTCGCGCCCGCCAGCGGCGCGGAGTAGAGGTCGGTGAGCCGGCCAGCCAACGAGCCGGCTGCGGCTTGAATTGGCATTGAATGAGATGAGAGGCTTTCGTACTGAGCCGGTTGCGCAACAAGTTGCACGCCAGCGCTCAAACCAAGCGCCAGCCACATCAGCGGTTCAATCCAATTTAGCCGTCCCTCTGCCATTGCTTATCCGCCATGGCAGATCTAGAGAACAGGACAGAACACAAAATCCGGTCGCCGGAGTTTGCGGCGAGTTGGCTCCAATTCGGAGCCAAGCGGTCTTCTTCTTTGCCGTTTGGGAACTGGGCAAAGATCGTGGATGAATTCTATTCCGGATTGAAGACGGATGGAAGCTCGTTCTTGTTAATTTTTAATATTTTCCACAGATTTTTGCGACGTAAAGAAACAGCGGTATTTAGCGAGCGGTTATGCACCAAATCCGCTGCACACCAATCGCCCCTGATCCACAAGGAGCCAACTCCGTTAGACTAAAGAGACGGCCCCTTGTTCCAGATCGCGCTTGTAAGCGGTCTTTGTTCTGCTTCCGGCCGGCGACTTATGTTCATTGATGAAGTCAAAATTCGTGTCAAGGCCGGCGACGGCGGTAACGGCTGCATGGCCTTCCGGCGTGAAAAGTTCGTGCCGCGTGGCGGCCCTTCGGGCGGCGACGGCGGCCATGGCGGCGACGTCATCATGGTCTCCAGCCAGCGCCACAATACGCTGATTCATTTCCGCTACAACCCCGAGCACAAGGCGCGGCATGGCGAGCACGGCATGGGCTCGAACTGCACCGGGCAGGACGCCGACTCCATCGTGCTGCAGGTTCCCGTCGGCACCTCGCTTTACGACGCCGAAACCGGCGAGCTGGTCCACGACTTCAAGGAACCCGACGAGCGCGTCGTTATCGCCAAGGGCGGTCGCGGCGGTCGCGGCAACCAGCACTTCGCCACCAGCACCCATCAGGCTCCGCGCGAGCATGAAATGGGCCGTCCGGGCGAGGAGCGTTCCTACCGGCTGGAGCTCAAGCTGTTGGCCGATGTCGGCCTGGTCGGTTACCCCAACGCCGGCAAATCCACGCTGATCGCGCGCATCTCGGCAGCGCGGCCCAAAATCGCCGACTATCCATTCACCACCCTTGAGCCGAACCTTGGCGTGGTCACCGTTGGCGAAGAGCCCGACCAGCAATCCTATGTCGTTGCCGATCTTCCCGGCCTTATCGAGGGCGCGCATCTGGGCGCCGGGCTGGGCACGCAGTTTTTGCGTCACATCGAGCGCACCCGCCTGCTGGCCCATCTGGTCGACGTCTCAGACGCCGCCGGCCGCCCCGATCCGGTCGAAGACTTCAAGATCATCAACAATGAGCTCGAACGCTTTGGCGACACCGGCAGCAACGCCGCCAGTCCCCTCGCCTCCAAGCCGATGATCGTCGTCGCCACCAAAATCGATGTGGCGAACCCTGAAAAGCTCAAAAAGCTCAAGGCTCACGCCAAGCGCCGCAAGCTGGAGTTTTACGCCATCTCGGCCGTTACCGGCGAGGGTGTGGACGAGCTGAAGTGGGCGCTGGCCAAGCGTCTGCGCGTGCCGGCCGAATAAGCCGGCAGACGCCGTTCTTCTACAGCGATCAAGCCGAAAAATCGAAAACGGCAATTCCATCGCTAGTTCGTTAACCCGCCGACTCTCGCCATCGCTGACTCGCGAATCAATGTGCCCTCTCCTCCGGGAGAGTCGGGTCGCCACTCGCTGCTGCTCGCGTCTGCTTGAGTGAATTGGCTTCGATGTACACCATTCCTGGAAGCGCTCTAGAGCATTTTTACCAATGATTTGGTAAAAATGCTCTAGCCGGTATGATGGGGGCAGAAGCGCGGACGGCGAGCTTTTTCAATGAGTCTGGAGATCTTCATCTCGGCCGGTGAGGCCAGCGGCGAGCACTATGGAGCGCTGCTGGCAACGGAATTGCGCCGGCGTCTGGGCGATGAAACGCGCATCTTCGGCATGGGCGGACCGCTAATGGAGGCCGCCGGAGTCGAGCGCATTGTGCGGACCGAAGATATGGCCGTGATGGGGCTCACCGAGGTGGTGCGCCACCTGCCGCGCATTTATGGCGAGTTCCGGCGGCTGAAGCGCGCGATTGCCGAGCGGCGGCCGGCTGCGGCGGTGCTGATCGACTTCCCCGAATTTCATTTCCGGCTGGCGCGGGAGCTGAAGCGGCTGGGGATTCCGGTGATTTATTTCGTGAGTCCGCAACTGTGGGCCTGGAAGGCGCACCGGATCAAGCTGGTGCGGAAGTACGTGCGGCGCATGATGGTGATCTTTCCCTTCGAGGAGCCGTACTACCGCCAGCGCGGCGTGGCGGCCGAGTTCGTCGGCCATCCGCTAGCCGAGCTGCCGCCGCCCGCCATCAGCCGCGAAGAGTTTGCCACCTGGAACGGACTCGATCCCGAAAAGGCGTGGATCGGCCTGCTGCCGGGCAGCCGGATGAAGGAAATCGAGGCGAATCTGCCGGAGCTGCTCAAAGCGGCGCGGGAGCTAACGACGGTGAGCGGGACGAGCTACGAGTTCGCGATTCCGCTGGCGGCCACGCTTAATGAAGCGCAGCGGGCCCAAGTGAACCGCCTGGTCGAGGCGTATGGAGGCGGCCTGGCGGCGCGTCTGGTCGAGGATGCGCGGGCCACGCTTTACCATGCGCGGGCCTCGGTGGTGGCCAGCGGCACGGCAACGGTAGAAGCGGCGCTGATCGGCAACCCCTTCGTGGTGGTTTATCGGCTTTCGGCGTTGACGTATGCTATCGCCAAGCGAGTGGTGAAGGTGAAATACGCGGCCATGGTCAACCTGATCGCTGGCAAGCAAGCGGTGCCGGAGCTTTTGCAGCGCGACTTCACGGCGGCGAAAATCGTCCAACATCTTAAGCGGCTGCTACCGGATGGAGCCGAGCGCCAGTCCATGAAAAAGGAGTTGGAGCAGATTCGCGCGGCGCTGCGCGCGCGACCCGAGGGCCATGAGGAGAGCAGTGCCATTGGCCGTGTGGCGGCGGTGGTGGCCGAAGAGGCGGAACGGGCGCGGCGAAATGCCGGGGCGGCAATGCGCAACTAAATCTGTAGCGCCGAAGAAAGAGCCGCCGGGACTTCGGCTTTATTTGGCATAATTTTTTGATGGGAAATTCCTGGGCGGAGTAGGGGTAAGAGCCCCCACAATAGACAATTGACTACGGCGGCAAAACGGTGAGTGGCGAGAATGCGTAGATCGACAAGAGTTTTGCGAAGAATGGCCGGCCTGGGCGCGGCGGGGTTGCTGCTGGCGATCTGGCCGGCGGCGGCGACGGCGCAGAGCAGCCGACCGGGATTGAATATTACCGGATACGCGATCGACGCCGAGCTGGACACGGCGACGCACCACCTGACGGCGACCGCGACGGTGAGCTTTACCGCTCCGGCCAACCTGAGCGTGGTCAGCTTCGGCCTGCATCCGGCGCTGAAGGTGACCAAAATAGCCGACGAGAGCGGCAAACTCCTCGACGGCGAACGGCTGGCCGACGGCGGCGTGCGGGTAACGGCTCCGGCGGCCTTTGACCCCAGCCAGACCGTGCGCTGGAGTTTTGCCTACGACGGCGCGATCACCGGCAACGAAGACGGCCCGGTAGAAGGGCTGAAGCTGGCCGCGATTCAAGAGCCGATTACCTATCTGCTTTACGCCGCCCGCTGGTTCCCGACGACCGGCTACCTGACCGACCGCTTCACGGCCGAGATGCATATTCGCGTGCCGCAGGGAATGCGCGTGCTGGCCAGCGGCGCACAAGGCGTGCCCAAGCCGGTAACACTGGCCAGCGGCAAGCCGGGCGACGAGTACACATTCAAGTGGGACAAGCCGGGTTTTCCGGGAACGGTGATCGCCGGACGGTTTGTCGGGCCGGTCTCGGTGGGCGCGGGCAACGTGAAGATCTACCTGACGGTCGGCCACCAGGCCGCGGCCAACCAGTTGGCGCAGACGGCGACCAAGGAACATGACTTTTTCACCGGCATCTTCGGCGAGCCGGAAAGCGAGCGGCTCAATGTCGTCGAGCTGCCCGACGACACGCTGCCGGCGGCCTACGCGCCAGAGCTGGCGGCGATTGCCGGCTCGCGCGTGGCCGACAAGTCCGGCGTGCGGCTGCTGGCCAACACCATCGCCCACCAGTGGTGGGGCTGCGAGATGAGTCCGCGAACGCTTAGCGATGCCTGGATCACCAACGGCATGTCGCGCTACGGCGAGTTGATGTATCTGGAAGAGGAAAGCGGCAAAGGCGCAATGAAGACGGCGCTTGAAGATGTGGCCGCCGGCGCGCTGGCCTACGATACGATTCCGCTATCGAGCTCCGGCCGGCAAGAGGCCTTTTCGCCGCAATTTCAGTCGATGACCCTCGAAAAAGGCGCGATGATCTTCCACATGCTGCGCGGCATGGCTGGTGACAAAGTCTTCGGCGAGATTTTGAAGGGCGCGCTGAGCCAATATATGGACGGCTCGATCCGCACCGAGGATTTTGAGAAGGTGGCCGAGGCACAGAGCCAGCAACAGTTGACGCCCTTTTTCTCCCAATGGATCGACGGCACCGGCGCGCCGCGCTTCAGCAACAAGTACGCCGTTTACCGGCTGGGAAACAACAAAGGCTTCAGAACCATCGGCGAGATCGGGCAAGATCTGGATCTCTTCCGCATGCCGGTCGAGCTGCGGATCGAGACCGAGGGAAAAACCGAAACGCAGAAGATCGAAGTCGTCGGCACCGAGACGCAGTTCGTGGTGGACACCTTTGGCCGGCCGCGCAAAATCAGCATCGACCCCAACGGCTGGGTGCTGAAGACCACGCCGGATTTGCAGGTGCGCATCGCCATCTTGAAAGGGCAGCAACTGGTGGCGCAAAACGATCTGATCGCGGCGCTGGCCGAGTACAAAAAGGCGCTCGCGGCCAACCCGCTCAGCTCTCTGGCCAGCTACCGCACCGGCGAGCTGCTCTTAACCCAGCACAACTACCAGGCGGCGGTTAACGCCTTCCGGGATGCGCTGCGAGGCGACGGCGAGCCGTCGTGGACCGAGGTCTGGAGCCACATCGCCATCGGCAAGATCTTCGACCTCACCGGCCAGCGCGACCGCGCGGTGAACGAATACCGACTGGCGGTGCAGACCAACGACAATACGCAGGGAGCGCTAAACGAAGCTCGGCTGTACCTGCAAAAGCCCTACAAAAATCCTGAAAGCAACTGAAAATAATCAGATAAAAACAGAAGCGGCCAGCCCTCGGGCTGGCCGCTTTCTTCCAGAGATTAGTTTTAGAGCTTTTTCACCGGGTGGTGTAGTGGAAATATGGGGTGCCCCATTCTAGCCGCGTTCTTGTTTCTTGCGGCTAGGGTGGGGTGCAAATCAATCAATACTCCGATACACCCATTCATGAAAATGCTCTACCGCCGGGAGTCCGTTGTCCCTTTCCCGATGGAGAGAACCTCCAGATCCACCTTTGCCAGCCCGTCCCAGGTCATGCCGAGCTTGTGAGCAGCGGCATACGAGAGATCGATGATGCGACCCTCGCCGACCAGATCGCCGCGATCCGTAATGCGGACGATGACCGAATGGTGGTTGGAGCGGTTAACCACCCGCACTTTGGACCCGAAGGGGAGCGTGGGGTGGCAGGCCGTCATGCCGTACATGTCAAAGACCTCTCCGCTGGCGGTTTTACGACCGTTGAAAACGCCTCCGTACCAGGAAGCGATGCCATGGAGTTTGTGACGCCATCCGAGGGTGGCGGTTGAGAGCGCCGGCTGCTCGCGGTTGGCGAGCGAGTCTGGCGTTGCGCCGTTAACTGGGGAAGAAACAAGAGGCGCATTTTGAGTCGCTCTGGGAAGACCCGCATCCGCTTGCACTGTACGCGTTGAGACAAGTACGACCAACGCCACCAGAGCAACGGCAGAGGCCCCCGCCAGGAGGTAAATCCTCCGCGAGGTTTTTTTACTTAAGTCACATATTTTCCTCGTTATAACCATTTGTTCATTTTACTAAGCGGGGCCTCTCGATCCCCCGTGGAGTCAATCTTAGGGCGAGGATTTTCTGTTGAAAATGGCGGGGAGAGAGCGGGTTCCGGATAAGCTGCTGAGGAGGCAGGAGTTACAAATCGGGAAGGGATGAAGATTTATTTCCCGTTTTGGGCCAAAAATCGGGCCGCTGAGCCGCTTTGGGGCACTTTGAACCGCAAAATCGGCCCCAAAAGGCGTGCTTATTACTGAAAGCAAATAAATTAGGTCAGTTTAAAGCTGTTTTGTACGAAATCTGCACAGCAATTTGCAGAGAATTAGCTTCTTCTTTGCTAGCGTGAAATCTGAGCGGACTTTACTCACCGCGGCGAGCGGGAAAAATCCATTTCAAGCCTGTATTGTGTCAGGGCACGACTTTCAGAGCATTTTCACTGATGGTGTAGTGGAAATATGGGTGCCCCATTCTAGCCGCGCTCTTGTTCTTTGCGGCTAGGGTGGGGTAGAAGTCAATCCATACTCCGATATACCCATTGTGAAAATGCTTGAGTTGTGCCGCTACAGTGCCCATAAATCGCGGCCTTTAGGCCCTGCTAACCATCAATCTTCCTCAATCGTGTTTTTCCGCTCGCCGCTGCGAGTTTAGGTCGCCAACAGGAGGTCTCGATGCAGTTGAGCGCGGCGGGATTGGAATTGCTAAAAACTTCGGAGGGCTTTCGCCGGCAACTCTATATGGATGCGGCCGGAATTCCGACGATCGGCTACGGACACCGCGTAAGAGCGGGCGAGAGCTTTGGCGCGGGAATCGACGAGCAGCAGGCGGCGACGCTTTTGGTCCAGGATGTGGCCGAGGCCCAGCGGCAGGTGAGCCGTCTGGTCAAGGTCGCTCTGACGCAGGGCCAGTTCGATGCGCTGGTAGACTTCTGCTTCAACCTGGGAGCGGGGCGTCTGGCCGGCTCGACCTTATTAAAGGAGCTGAACGCGGGCCGGTACGAGGATGCGGGCCGGCAGTTGCTCGCCTGGGACCATGCCGGAGGCCAAATGAACGCCGGCCTCGAAGCCCGCCGCCAGGCCGAACTCCGGCTCTGGAACGCGCAGACTTGAGCAGGCTTGCGCGGCCGCAGTGCCCGCCGGTAGGGTAGAGAGACGGCGGTAGCCGCGAAATTTCTGGCGAGGTTTGCGATGGGACTTATCGTGCAGTGGCTGTTGTACGCAGCCGCGTTGTTACTGGTTTCCCGGCTCGTGCCGGGCTTTCACGTTTCGGGGCCGGGGCCGGCTCTGCTGGCCTCGCTGGTGATTGGGCTGCTGAACGCGACGGTGGGATTCCTGCTGAAGCTCGTCACCTTTCCGTTGACCATTCTTACGCTGGGAATTTTTCTGCTGGTAATCAACAGCCTGATGATCCTGCTGGCCTCGGGGCTGGTGCGCGGCTTTACGGTGCGCGGATTCCTTCCTGCATTCTTGGGCGCGGTGGTGCTGGCGCTTTTGGGGATGGTCATCAAAGCCGTGGCAAGGCGCGCGTAGAACACATTTTTACCCATCGTGTATTGAACTTGAGGATCGCCGAGTTGACCTGGAACATCAGTGAGCGGCAACCTTCAGCACCATTCGGCACTCTACAGAATGGGTATAAATGCGCTAGGGCGTATCGACATATACACTTTTCCGACGGATTGTTTTCTGTTGAAGTGGAGGTATGTCGGTTAGCCGTTATGAATTGAGTGATTTGCAATGGGAGCAGATCAGGGATTTTCTTCCTGG